>Ga0247669_1000007_pt1 | contig 290801 bp, 264 predicted proteins | sample CNK10_metaG_FD_182734 | JGI IMG/M metagenome (GOLD analysis project Ga0247669, IMG submission 182734) | Soil microbial communities from Purdue University Martell Research Forest, Indiana, United States - CNK10 | ecosystem: Environmental > Terrestrial > Soil > Temperate forest > Bulk soil... | reverse complement strand
CTTCTTTCAACCCGTGCGTGTCAATCGAGCCCAATCCGCCGTGGACCACCGCCACCACTCCCACGTCCTTGGGCAGCCGAATCGTCGCTTCGCCCACGCCGCCCTGAATCTCCGCCTGCAGATCTTTCGCTCGCTCGCCGGTCAGGTCCACGTCTGCCTGCCCTGCCCCGATGTTCAGCTCCAACCGCGTCAGGTCCACCTTCGCGAAGCGTAGAACTCCACGGCCTGCGCCAATATCAATCTCCAGATCGATGGGAATCGCATCGTTCACCTTCAGGTTCCAGGTATTGTCGGAATTTGTCATCAGTGTCCCGCCACCTTCCTGTTCGATGCTCAATTCCCCCGCGCCATCGTTGACAGAGTATTCGATTTTCGGCTCGCCCCAGGAGCTCCCAAAGGAAAAGTCAGCAGCCAGCAATGATTCCGCTCCCCCGCTCATCGTCAAGTCGCCCGCGGGCATCTTCACCGAAAACCTCACCGATTTGGCGCCTTTCTTGTCGATTGATTCCACCTTGTGCGACTTCATCGTGGAGTGGCTTGGCCATTCGCGCGATGCGTACGTGTGCCCCCGCCAGATCAGCACCAGCAGCACCATCAGGAAAACGGCAGTCCCCGCTGTGGCACCGACGGGGAAGCCAGCAGGCGCTCCCGGATTGCGCAGCCGCCGTGAGCGATCCCAGAACATTCCCGCACCGGCGAAAATCAGAATCAGCGGCCAGTATTTCCCCACCACGGGCCACGGATCAAAATTGGGAAATTCGCGCGACAACAAGATCAACACACCAAACGCTATCAGCAGCATCGGGAACACAACCGAACCGCTCCGGACACCGCGATTTTCCGCCATCTCAGACCCCTCCACCATTAACTACGCATTTCCCACCCAAATGTTCCATAACCGTAGCGGCCACCTTCAGGTGGCCCACCGCAAAAGGCGAGCACCCCACTGCCCGCATCCTATGTCCGGCGCCGTGCAAGGTCAATTCGCAACTTCCCAAAACCCTATGCTAGAGTTCGCTGAAGCATCCAAGGAACCGCCATCATGGCACCGTTCGACCGCATCATCTGGATCGTCCTCGATAGCGTTGGCATCGGCCCGCTGCCCGACGCCGCCGACTACGGCGACACAGGCCGCACCACCCTCGGACACATCGCCGAATTTCGCCCTCTGAAAATTCCCACCCTCGCCGAACTCGGCCTCGCCAATATCGCACCACTCAAAAACCTTTCTCCGGCCGCCACTCCCAAAGCCTCCTACGGCAAAGGCGCCACCCACTCCCCCGGCAAGGACACTACCACCGGCCACTGGGAAATGGCCGGCGTCTGGCTCGCCCAGGCCTTTCCCGTTTACAAGCACGGCTTCCCCCCCGAAATTATCGACCCTTTCGAAAAAATGATCGGCCGCAAAACACTGGGCAACAAACCCGCCTCGGGCACCGAAATCCTCAAAGAACTCGGCGAAGAACACGTCCGCACCGGCAAACCTATCGTCTACACTTCCGGCGACAGCGTCTTCCAGATCGCCGCGCACGAAAGCGTAATACCAGTGCCCGAGCTTTATCGGATGTGCGAGGTCGCAAGAAAACTCCTGGACGGAAAGCATCGCGTCGGCCGTGTAATCGCCAGGCCCTTTGACGGCGCCGCCGGCCATTTCATCCGCACTTCGCGGCGCCACGACTACGCCGTCGATCCCCCCAAGCCCATGCTTATGGATGTGCTCGCCGAAAAAAAGATTCCCGTCTTCGGCATCGGAAAGATCCACGACATCTACAACGGCCGCGGCGTGGACGATTACGTCACAACGAAATCCAACACCGACGGCATGGAAAAACTGATCGCCGCGCTCCAACAACGTCCCAACGGCCTGATCTTCTGCAACCTCGTGGATTTCGACATGCTCTTCGGCCACCGCAAAGACATGGAAGGATTCGCACGCTCGCTCGAAGAGTTCGACTCTCAGCTTGCACCCTACTTGAAGTTACTCGGGGCCAGAGACCTATTGATCATCACGGCCGACCACGGCTGCGACCCTGACCCTCGCTGGGAAACCACCGACCACTCCCGCGAATACGTGCCCATTCTCGCTTACACGCCGCACCAAAAAACCGGCGCAAATCTCGGCACCCGCTCCACACTCGCCGACATGGGCCAAACTATCGCGCAAAATTTTGGCGCCGTAATCCCTCACGGCGCCAGTTTCCTCCCACTCCTAGCGTAGCGGCCACCGGAAGCATAGGCTTCAGCATGTGCGCTTTGGTTTTCTTCAGGAGGCCGGAGCTTCAACCCCAGCGTCTCTCATCCGTGAATAAGCAAAATGTCATTCTGAGGGCATCCGACGAGGATGCCCGAAGAATCTCAATTTCAAATTTATCGGTGAACTTCTACTAGAGGATAATTCCGTAGCCGTGTACGGGAGCCACACGCATTGGCTGCTTTCACAGCTACTTCCCGGAAACCCCAGCGCTCGCGGTCGGCGCGTAATAGCCGTTCCTCGTCCGCGCCACCAACTTCCCATGCCCGCGCGGCGGAATCACGTCCACATGCACGGTTCGAAACGTCCCGTCCCGCGTTCCGTTTGATGGATAGTACGCCAGCGTGTACTGGTGCCGGATATCGTGCGCCACCTGCTCGCATATCGCGTGCACGTCGTCCACGTTTTCCGGGAAAAAAGACAGCCCGCCCGAAGCCTGCGCTATTTCCGTCAGCGCCTTCCTTGCATTCTTCGCGCTGCGTTTGTTTTCCTGACCCAACAAACCAATCGTGTAGATCACCGTTGGCGTTTTCTGAATCTCCCGCAACGTTTTTTCCAGCGAATTCCGGCTGGTGTTGTCTTCGCCGTCCGTAACGATCAGCAGCACCTTTTTCTCTTTCACGCCTTTTTTCAGGTGGTCCAGCGACCCGATGATGGCGTCATAGAGCGCCGTGCTGCCCCGGGAATCGATTCGCTCCAGCGCTTCCTTCAACTCCGGAATGCTGCTGGAAAAATCCTTGTCCAGGTCGAGGTAAAAGTCGTCGTTGAAATTCACCACAAACGCCTCGTCCTGCGGGTTGCTGCTCTGCACCAGCGTAAGCGCCGCCTCATTGACCCGAGGCCGTTTGTCCCGCATGCTTCCGCTGTTGTCAATCACCAGCCCCATACTGACGGGAATGTCTTCGCGCTTGAATATGGAAAGCTTCTGCTCCACCTTGTCTTCGTACACCCGGAAATTATCCTGGGTAAGCCCATCCACAAACTTTCCGCGGTCATCGTTCACCGTCGTGTGCAGCACCACCAGGTTAACGTCCACCTTGATGCGCCCACCGGACGGAGAAACGCCCCCCTCCTGCTGACCAGGAGGTGGAGGCGGAGGAACGCTAACGGGAATTTGCGCGAACGAACCGTTCGCCGCAAAGAGCGCCGCCAGCAGCAGGCAGGCCAATCCCAGCCCAAAGCGAGAAACCAGGCTGAGGGTTCTAGTGAGTCGGAGCGTAGTATCCGGTTTTTGAGTAAGAAGAGAGGGGTGGGAGTCCCTTTGGCGCGCGCAGCTTGACCTTGATCTTCCGCCACCGCGCGTCGTGAATGTGATTGCTCGGTTTGTATCCCAACACATATTGATTACGCAGCTCCATGCCGATTTTCGATGCAATGTCCGGCAGTTCATTTAGATGCTCGACAGCGAAAACGCGGCCACCCGTTAATTCCGTTACTTCGGAGAGCAGTGTTGGGCCGTTCAGCTCTTCCGGGGTGCGGTTCCGATAACCAAGCGGGTCGTAGATGCCGATGGCATAGAGCTGGGTATCGGCCTCCTTGACCAGCCGCTTGATGTCGTTCTCGTTGTACCTGCTATGATTATCCCCTCCATCGGAAAGAATCAGCAAGGCTCGTTTGGCGTTATGTGCACCCCTCATCTGGCTCAAGCCCAGATAGATGGCGTCCAGCAACGCCGTGCGCCCCTTCGGCGCGGTTACCATCATCCGGCTTTGCAGGTCTTCCACGCTGTTCGTAAATGCACTCGTCAGTTCCGCCCGCTCATTGAAGGTAACCAGGAAAAACTCATCCGCCGGGTTCGCGGTCTTGAAAAAATCCAGCGCTGCTTCCCGCGCTTTATCAATCTTGTTGGACATGCTGCCGCTGAAATCAAAAATCACGCCAATGGAAATAGGCACGTCTTCCGAGGAAAATGTCACAATTTCCTGCTCTACGTTGTCTTCATACACCCGGAAATTATCCTGTTCCAGCCCGGTAACCAGCCGGTTGAATGGATCTGTCACCGTCACGTTAACCAAGGCGAGATCCACGTCCGAACGAATTACTTTTCCCGGATGAATCGGAACTGCGGGCGTGTTGCGCGATAGGTCTGAAAGCTTGGAAGGCGCAGGGGGCGGGACGGGATTCGTTGACGTTGGCGGCTCCTGGGCGTGGAGCAGGGACAAACCCGCAAACACACAGAGGCAGGTGCACAGCCGGGCGGCAGCCATTCTGGACACTACGCGAATCTTGCACCAATCGCGTTTCACGGCTCCCCCATCCTCCCGGTTCCCCAGGATGGCCGCGCGGATGTTTCATCATAAACACCCCGAGCCCGCGAAAGCAATAGTCCTCACTTCTTACGGAGCCGTCCGGCTTTTGGGCGAAAACTATTTCGGCGGTCGAGCAATCTGCTCGACCGCCGATTTCTCTACTGACGCTCAGCCGGACTTAGTGTCCGCTGACCGTTTGTAGGATGGTTCGTCTTAATCCGCGTGAGCCTGCTGATTGCCAAACGTTAACGGGGTCGTCGGCACGTACAGGGCCAAATTGCCGTTGACGTCCGTGATCGCAAACATCGCGGTGTCCGAAGTGCCCGGTTCTCCATGGTCTGTCAGCACAAAATAAATTGTGCCGCCATTGACGTTGTCGACGCTTCCCGTTCCCCCGCCTTCCATCTTGTCAAAATTTGCTCCCGGCGGGTTTGGCGAAAGGCCGTCGCTCGTGCAAGACGCAAATTGAAGATTCTTCAAGTGGAACTTGTGACTTCCTCCCGACGAATCTTTCCAGTTGATCTCCAGATTGTTTGAACCAGGTGGCGGAGCAGTTTCTGTCCCGCAGTGGAGTTCAAACCCGTGGGTTACCCGGTTTAGATTGTCCACTGTAGCCGAATCCACTTCGGACCCGTCAGTCTTGAACACGCTGCCGCCACCGGTCATCCGCCCCGGAAAAACCCACGCCATGCTAACTGCAACGACGACCACGGACAACAGAGCCCCGAGCCCAAGTAGCCTCAACACTCGCCTTGTATCTCTCATCGGTTTCTTGTCCTTTCATCCCTCAAGTCCGAGCCGCGGGAACACACGATCGGATCCATGAATTACTGTTAAAAGAGTGTGCAAATTACCGGGTGAAACAGCCAGCTACCCCCGTAGCTCCGGAATTGACACACACTGCTGGTCGCTGACCGTGCACCCCAGCCGCCAACCAGCGAATTCGCTGCCTCAAAGTTGTTGCACACATTCTGCGGCGTTTAGTCGGAGCCTCTGCATGGTCTCCTGCTTCAATTAGGCAAAGTTTTGCAAAATGTGGGAGTAATCCTGCACGTGCTCACCGCACCTGTGGAAAAAACTGAGATGCAATTTTTCGTGGAACCCGGGAGCCGGTCCGGGCAAGCATGCGAATTCGCTGCAACCCGGCCTTGATAATCCAGTACTGCCAGTATCTCGAGCCACAAGACTGCGCGATCGCCTTCCAATCGCAGGAGGCCGTTCAGCTCGCCCGCCATGCTAGTCCCGGAGGAATCTCCGCCACTCCGCGCCCGCTTCCGACTGTGTTAACATCGCCAACTTACTTCCAAACTTCAGGATGTGGCGATGAGTCCCGACGAACCGAGAGTCGTAGTGGTGATACCCGCGCGTTACGCTTCCACTCGCCTTCCCGGTAAGCCACTCGTCTCGCTGGCTGGCAAACCCATGGTCCAACGCGTTTACGAGCGCGCTAAACAGGCGCAAACCGTCCACCGCGTCGTGGTAGCGACGGATGACCAACGGATCATCGACGCCGTCCGCAGTTTCGGCGGCGAAGCCCGCATGACACGCGCCGACCACCGCACCGGCACCGAACGAATCGCCGAAGTCGCCGCTCACGAGGAAGGCGACGTATTCGTCAATGTTCAGGGAGACGAACCGCTCGTCGATCCAGCCGCGATCGATGTCGCTGTCGCCGCACTCCTGGAAGAACCGCCCGCTCAGATCGCCACGGTTGCGACGCCCATTCGCCATGCGGGCGACATTATGGATCCGAACGTCGTCAAAACTGTCCTCGATTTCGAAGGCAATGGCCTTTATTTTTCCCGCGCGCCGATTCCCTGGATCCGCGACACTCAGCAAAAGATCCACGTGAAATACTGGAAACACCTTGGTCTCTACGTCTATCAGCGGGATGCCCTGCTCGAATATCCAACTCTGCCTCAGGGAGAACTCGAGAAAATTGAACAACTCGAACAGCTTCGCTGGCTCGAAAATGGCTGGAAGATCCGCGTCGCCGAAGTCCAGCACGATGCCGTCAGCGTCGATGTTCCCGAAGACGTAGCCCGCGTCGAAAAACTCCTCCACGAACAATCCCAATAATTTATTTGTTTCTTGTTTTTGTAGCGGGCGCCTTCATGTAGCACAGGCTTCAGCCTGTGTTCTTGCTTTTCTCTTCTCTGTGCCCTCTGCGGTCTTCCTCTGCGTTCTCTGTGTTAAGTCTTGCTCTTTCATTTTTCCATTTTCTGTTTTCTATTTTCTATTCTTTGATTTCGATTCTCGTCACTGCGTCTGCGGTGACGCAATACCCGCCGTCGTTCTGTTCCCGTCCGAACAAACCATCAGCACAGTCCCGTTGTCCGCAAAATAAGCCACAAAATTTACCGTGAACGGCGACGGCCCTCCAATCGCGATCTTATAGGTATTGTTCTGCGTCCCATCCCCGCCAATCGTCACGGTTCCGGAAATCCCCGCATTCAGCGTCACTCCATTCGTGTTAATGGTGTTCAATCCCAACTGCGCATAGTCCACGACACCGGCGATGCTGCTGGTCGCCGCAGTAGTCTGTGCATACTGCCCGGCATAGTTCTCGTCGAACGGCGAGGGTTGTGCCAGTTCCACGCCGCTCCAGCTGAAGCTGTAATTCCCCGCCAGGTCCGTCGCGGTAATCGACGTTGCCGACTGCGACACCATTGTGCCCTGCGCCACAATTCCCGCACTCACGTCCTGAATCACCGCACGCGTCGGTGAGTACAGGTAGAACACATACGTAATCGTGTTGAGAGTCGAACTGTGGAACGTGAATGTGCCGCGCCCACTCCCCGCGTTCGTGGTATCGATCGCATAGCTCGTACTGGAAATCCCCGAACTCGGTGTCAGTTGGGTGTTGTTCCCATCATTATTCTCATGAAAGGAAATCGTTCCGATCCCTCCCGAACCATCCGCCGTGAACCGCCCCACTCGGGCATTTGGTCCCGCCGTGCGCGCCCCTCCGGCAAGAAACGTAAAGCTTCCGTTGAATCCGGCATTTGTTGTGGGTATCGTGCCTGTCTGCTGAATCGCGGGACCCGAACTTCCACCTTGCTGATCCTCTTCCAGCAATTCCAACCGGGTCGCATCCACAATGTAAAATGCAAACGTCCGCCCAGCCAGCGTCATCGTCCCGCGGCCAAAATTGGTGCCGTTTCCATTCGTGTCCAGTTGATAGGTGCTTGACGTCACCGCAGTCGGACCGGTCGGCGCAATAGCACCGTCGTTCACGTCCATCGTGCCGCCCGTCACATTTCCATTGCCATCTGCGCCGAGCTGACCGACCAGTGAAATCGGTGCAGGCGTCGCTCCAGCAAAGGAAAGCCCCGAAATATCAAACACATATTTTCCATTGATCGCGTTCGCCGAAAACTGCAGAGGCGTCTGCAGTTCCACCGCCCCGCTTGTCGAAGCCAGTCCGTCGCTCTGCACCAGATATCCGTGGCTGCTCGATTGCATTGAAGCACTCAGTTGCAACGATCCGCCGCCCGTCACGTTCAACACGATCAGGCCCCGCCCGTTCGCCTGAATCTGATAGGTTCCATTCGAAAACGTCACTTGGGATGCCGGACTCCCGCTGCCCAGATCCAGCAAGTCTTCCAGCCCCGTCGTAATATGTCCCTGACCGTCAGCCGCAAAACTCCCCACGCGCGCGATAAATGCCCCGGAGCTCAGGTCCACTCCGCTCATCGAAAATGCGTACTGACCGTTCAGGCTGGCGTTCGAAAAATTTCCCGCAGGCGGCGGAGGCGTGATGTTCGACCCGCTGCCCCCACATGCAGCCAGGTAACCCGCCAGTGCGATCCCTACCGCATGAAAAAATCGCCTCACGCCACACCTCGGTGAGTCGCAGCAGATTGCGTGTTTCTCGGAGCCACATAAGGAATCGGAATCCCGCGCACCGTTCTTACCGCCAGCGCCTGTGTCCCCTTCTGCACGATGCGCGCGACGAACAAGCTCGAATTTCCCGTCGTCAGCGTCTCTCCCACAATCCGCAGCGTGTCTCCCGTCTCGATGGAAAAATGATTTGCGTCAAGTAACCGCGCGTCACCCAGGTGCACTTCGATCACTCCGGAACTTGTTTGTACCGTAGCCCGCGCCCCAAATGGCGCCGCCTTCGAATTCGCGTCAAAGGCAACAACGGTTCCAACTGCCTCGCTCTCCCGTTTCGCGTCATATTCACCGATCCGCGCCGCCGGCGCAGTTGCCGGTTGTTGCCCGCGTGCTCCGTCACAGAGCCCCATCGCTGCCGCGGCGATAATCCAGAACTTCTTGCTCCCCATATCCGCCTCTTCCCGGAAAAGATTCAGACTACTCCACAAACCTTACCCCACTTTTCGCCAATTACGAACCCAACCATTTGGAAAATGTCGCGCCTCAAGAAAATTTTCCGATTCTTTCCAGCAAAGACTTCTCATTGACACAATTCCTTCTGCCGGACATAATTATATGTACGTCAATCCTGTGGAGGTTCGACAAGCTCAATTCTGCTCGGTGCGGAGGCGAGCGACCCGGATGGCGCCAAAATATATTTTTGTAACCGGCGGTGTTGTTTCTTCTCTCGGCAAGGGCGTAGCGGCATCTTCCATCGGCTGTCTCCTCGAAAGTCGCGGCTTCAAAATCACCATCCAGAAATGTGACCCGTACCTGAACGTGGACCCAGGCACGATGAGTCCCTATCAGCACGGTGAAGTTTTTGTCACTGACGATGGTGCTGAAACTGACCTCGACCTCGGCCACTACGAACGTTTCACCCACGTCAAACTCACCCGCGACAATAACTGGACCAGCGGCCGCATCTACGAAACAATTCTCTCCAAGGAACGCCGCGGCGATTACCTCGGCAAAACCGTCCAGGTTATCCCTCACGTCACCGACGAAATTAAACGCTGCTTCAAACGCGTTGCCGAAGGTGTCGACATTGTCATCGTCGAAATCGGCGGCACCGTTGGCGACATCGAATCGCTTCCTTTCCTCGAAGCCATCCGCCAGATGCGCCTCGAACTCGGTGCCGAAAACACGCTGTTCGTTCACGTCACACTTGTGCCCTACATCGCCGCTGCCGGCGAACTGAAAACCAAGCCCACGCAACACTCCGTCAAAGAAATGCTCGGCATCGGAATTCAGCCCGACGTTCTGCTCTGCCGCAGCGATCGTCACATCTCCGAAGATCTCAAGAAAAAAATCGCCCTCTTCTGCAACGTCGCCGACTCCTGCGTCATTTCCATGGAAGACGTGAAAACCATTTACGAAGTCCCGGTCGAACTCAGCAAGGAAGGCCTCGACGCGCAAATCATCCGGCTCCTCCGCCTGGAACAGCGTCCCGCCAATATGCAGCCCTGGCTCGACATGCTCCAGGGCCTGCACCACCCCAAAGGCGAAGTCCGCATCGGAATCGTGGGTAAGTACGTTCAGCTCGAAGACGCCTACAAAAGTTTGCGCGAAGCCTTGCTGCACGGCGGCCTCGCCAATCACCATAAAACAGTTGTGGACTGGATCGAGTCCGAAGAAATCGATTCCCTCGAAACCGCCGAAAAGCGCCTCAAGGGCTACGACGGCATCCTCGTCCCCGGTGGCTTTGGCAAGCGCGGTATCCAGGGCATGGTTTACACCATCCAGTACGCCCGCGATCGCAAGATTCCCTTCTTCGGGATCTGCCTCGGCATGCAGTGCGCCACGATTGAATACGCACGCGATGCCGCGTGCCTCAAGCAAGCCGACAGCACCGAATTCGATCCGCAGACTCCGCACCGCGTCATCTACAAATTGCGCGAACTTCTCGGCGTGGACGAAATGGGTGGCACAATGCGCCTCGGCGCCTGGCCCTGCAAACTCGAGCCCGGCTCCCTTGCCAACAAGGCCTACGGCAAAACCGAAATCAGCGAACGCCACCGCCACCGCTACGAATTCAACCGCGAATACGAAAAGACCCTCGTCGCCGCCGGGCTCCGCATCACCGGTCGCACTCCCGACGACAACTACGTCGAAATCATCGAAGCCCCGAACCACCCCTGGTTTCTCGGGTGCCAGTTCCACCCCGAGTTCAAATCCAAGCCCCTCGAACCACACCCGCTCTTCGCCGCCTTCATCGGCGCCTCCCTCGAGCACAAACTCCAAAAAACGCGCCCAGCCTCCGCAACCAGCGCGACCGAAGCCCAACCTCACGCTCCCACACTGCGCGCATCACCACACGCCGCCGCCTAACCATTTGCATCTGCCTTCAGGTGGCCCCTCATGCCTCTGTAGCGGCCGCCTTCCACGGCGGGCCGTTGTTCTCTGTGCCCTCTGTGCTTCGCCTCTGCGAACTCTGTGTTAAATTTTTTTTCCAGTCTTGCCACTTCCGCATCGAACCACCGCCTGTGATATCTTCGATTCATCAATGGCACACACCCGCGAAATCTCCCTCGGCCCTCTCCGCCTCGGCGGCAACAATCCCCTCTTCCTCATCGCCGGCCCTTGCGTAATCGAATCCGAGGCCCACGCACGTTCCATGGCCGAACGCGTGGCAAAAATCGCCGCTGACGCCGGGGTCCCCTACATCTTCAAAGCCTCCTACGACAAAGCCAACCGCTCCTCCGTTAAAGCCTTTCGTGGTCCTGGTCTCGCCGAAGGTCTCCGCATCCTCGCCAAAATTAAATCCGATCTCCACCTCCCGATCCTCACCGACATTCACGACGCCTCCCAGGCCGCCCCCGCCGCCGAAGTCGTCGACATCCTGCAAATTCCCGCCTTCCTCTCGCGCCAAACCGATCTCCTAATCGCCGCCGCCAAAACCGGCCGCATCGTCAACGTAAAAAAAGCCCAGTTCCTCTCTCCCTGGGATATGGGCAACGTCGCCGAAAAAATCGCCGCCGCCGGCAACACCAAAATCATCCTCACCGAACGCGGCGCCAGCTTCGGCTACAACAATCTCGTCGTGGACATGCGCACCTTCCCCGTCCTCGCAAAATTCGGCTACCCCGTGGTCTATGACGTCACCCATTCCGTCCAACTCCCCGGCGGCCAAGGTCACTCGAGCGGCGGCCAGCCCGAATTCATCGAGACACTTGCCCGCGCCGGCGTAGCCACCGGCGTCGACGGCATCTTCCTCGAAACTCATGACAATCCCGCCGCTGCTCTTTCCGACGGCCCCAACGCCCTGCCCCTCGCTCAACTTGCGCCACTCCTCGCTCGCCTCAAAGAACTCTCCACCCTCGTCCGCCGCTGGAGCAACGCATGAGTCTCGAAACCGCTCGCCGCGTTCTCCGTATCGAAGCTCAAGCCATTCAGGACGTCCTCGCGCGCCTCGACAACTCCTTCCTCCGCGCCGTCGATCTCCTCTTCGCCTGCAAAGGCCGCGTCGTCGTCACCGGCATGGGAAAGTCCGGCCTCATCGGACGCAAAATATCCGCCACCTTTTCCAGCACCGGCACGCCCTCCTTTTTTCTGCATCCCGCCGAAGCCCTTCACGGCGATCTCGGCATGCTCGCCCGCGGCGATACTCTCCTCGCCGTCACCTACGGCGGTGAAACCCAGGAAATCCTCAATCTCCTCGAATCACTCAAGCGCCTGGAAATTCCCATCCTCACGCTCACCGGCAATCTCAAATCCACTCTCGCTGAAGCCAGCGAAGTCGTCCTCGACGTCAGCGTCAGAGAAGAAGCCTGCTCCCTCAATCTCGCCCCCACCGCCAGCACCACAGTCGCCATGGCCGTCGGCGACGCCCTCGCCGTTTCCCTGCTCGACCGCCGCGGCTTTCAGCACGACGACTTCGCCGCTCTCCATCCCGCCGGCCGCCTCGGCAAAAAACTCCTCCGCGTCGAACACTTGATGCACTCAGGCGCTTCGCTGCCGCGCGTCTCGCCCGAAACTCTCATGCCCGCCACCTTTCACGAAATGTCCGCCAAGAAACTCGGCATGACCACCGTCACCACTTCCGACGGCAAACTCGCTGGCATCCTCACCGATGGCGACCTCCGCCGCCTAATGGAAAAGCATGGCGGCGCCACTCTCTCGATGACCGCCGGCGACTGCATGGTTCGTAATCCTCAAACTATCAATTCCAAACTCCTCGCCAGCGAAGCCCTCAACCTGATGGAAAAAAAGAAAATCACCTCCATAGTCGTCGTCGACGCCTCCCAAAAAGTCCTCGGCGTGGTCCACCTCCACGACCTCTGGACCCTCGAACTCATCTAGCCGCAGGAAGTTATCTACCTTCCGCAGTTTCTCCGTGAACTCTGCGGACCTCTGTGTCCTCTGTGGTAAGAATTTTCTTGTTTCCTCCTCGCTGTTATCGCATCCAAATCTTGCTAAGATTACTCGCTCATCAAATCCCTGGAGGCCGCCTTGTCCCCAACCCCCAAAATCTCCCCCGCCCTCAAAAAACGCGCCGCTCAAATCAAACTCCTCCTCATGGATGTCGACGGCACCATGACCGACGGCGGGGTTCTCCTCCTCTCCCAACCCGACGGCTCCGCCCTCGAAATCAAGAAATTCGACGCTCACGATGGCCAGGGCCTTACTCTCGCCCACACCGCCGGAATCCAGACCGGCTGCATTACCGGCCGCGAAAGTCCCGCTCTCCTCCGCCGCGCCCGCGAAATGAAAATGAACTATGTCTACATGAAGATTCCACTCAAAATGCCCGCCTACGAAGAAATCCTCGCAAAAGCCGGCTTGAAAGACACCGAGGTTGCTTATGTCGGCGACGATCTCCCGGACATACCGATTCTCAAACGAGTCGGCCTTGCTGTCGCCGTCGGCGACGCCGTCACCGACGTAAAAAAAATCGCTCACTACGTCACCCATGCCCACGCTGGAAAAGGCGCAATTCGCGAAGCCATCGAACTCATCCTCAAATCCAAAGGCCTCTGGAACGAACTCATCGACAAAGCTCGCGCCTGATGCTACATTCCCCGCCACACGCTTCTGACGGGGGAGATCTTCGATGAAAACGAATTACGCGGCGGTGTTTATCTCGGCGCTTGCCTACTGGCTGCTCGGCGCCCTTTGGTTTGGTGTGCTCTTCAGCAAGCCGTGGATGGCCCTCGAAAACATCACCATGGAGCAGGCCAAATCCATGAATCCCGTCCTGCCATACGTCGTCAGCTTCCTCTTGAATCTCCTCATTGCCTATGCGCTCTCACAAGTCTGCATCTGGCGCAATGCCAACACCGCCGGCCGCGGCGCCTCCGTCGGCGTCCTCCTCTGGATTGGTTTCATCGGCCCCATCACCTACACCACCTACATGTACGAAATGCGTCCCAAAGAACTCTTTGCCATCAACCAATTCTATCCCCTCGCCGGCATGGTCCTCATGGGTGCAATCCTCGGCGCCTGGACCAAAAAATCCGCCTAACCGTTCTCTGGCCTCTCTGTGTAGGGCCCGCCGACCGTGGCGGGCCGCTCTTCTCTGTGTCCTCTGCGCTCCGACCTCTGCGCTCTCTGCGTTAAATCTTTCTCTTCCTCTTCGAATTTCCCCATCCGCCCTTACCTTTCCACCTCATCTCAATACATAATAGATAGTTGTCTAAACGAGCGAGGTATCCCAGCGTGATGCATGCGTGGCACGACGTCTCACCCGGCAAGGAACTCCCCCGCGATTTCCAGGCGGTCATCGAAATTCCCCTCGGCTCGAACGTTAAATACGAACTCGACAAACCCACCGGTCTGCTGAAAGTCGATCGGATTATCCACTCCGCCGTTTTCTATCCCGCCAACTACGGATTCATCCCGCAAACCTACGCCGAAGACAACGATCCTCTCGACGTCCTCGTCCTCTGCCAGGAATCTATTCAGCCTCTCGCCCTCATCAAAGCCCGCGCCATCGGCGTGATGACCATGATCGACTCCGGCGCCAGTGACGACAAAATCATCGCCGTCGCCACCAACGACCCCGAATTCAGCGATTACACGGAAGCCCGCGACCTTCCGCCGCACCGCATGCTCGTCCTCAAGCGTTTTTTCTCGGACTACAAACAACTCGAAGGCAAGCAAGTCCAGGTTGAAGACATCCGCCCCGCATACGCCGCCCTCAACATTATCGAAAAATCCCTCGCCCGCTACGCCGCCCTCCGCGACGAACTCCGCGCTTCCGCCAGCTACTAATCCGAGCATTTGTAGCGGCCGCCGACCGTGGCGGGCGCCTTGCATTTACTCTGTGCTCTCTGCGCTCCGACCTCTGCGTCCTCTGTGATAAATTCTTCTCTTCTTCCTAACGCCGTAAACATTCCTCCCAACTTGTGAGACGATAACGATACAGAGAAAATCCATGTACCCCATCCTCAAATGGTCCCTGATCGGCCTCTCCATCCTCCTTCTCGCGACCGTCGTCGGCCTTAGCATTCTCGCAGGCAGCCCCAAAGACGCCATCGGCATGGTCCGCTACGCCCTCCCACACATGCATCGCGGCACCCTCCAAGTCGGCAGCGACGCCCCCGACGCCACTCTCGTCTCGCTCGACGGCGCCACCCGGTTCCACATTCGCGAACGCACCACCGGCAGGCCGCTCGTCCTCGTCTTCGGTAGCTTCACTTGACCACCCTTCCGTCGCCAGGTCGGCGACATCGCGCAAATTTACAACGACTATAAAAACCGCGCCGATTTCCTGACCATCTACGTCCGCGAAGCCCACCCGCTCGACGAATGGCAGATGAAGTCCAACGAAAAAGACAAGGATAACGTCTGCTACGCCCAGCCGAAAACGCTGGAACAGCGCGTCGCCATCGCCAACGATTTCACCCAGCGTTTCAAATTCCCCCTGCCTTTTGGCATCGACGATATGACCAACGCCGCCAACGACGCCTATGCCGCCTGGCCCGAGCGCCTCTACATCCTCGATGAGCAGGGCCGCGTTGCATACAAGGGCGGCAACGGCCCCTTTAAATACAATCCCAAGGAAGTCCGCGATTGGCTCGCCAGGCGCTTTGACGAAGTGAAGCACCCCGACGCCGCGTCGCCGGACAAAAAGACCTAGCATCCGGCATCATCAAATCCGTGACTCACAGCCCCACCCGCACGCAGCACTCGAAACCTGATTCCTCCCGCAAGATCGGCTTGGCCCGCGCCCTCTCCAAACTCGGCTACTGCTCCCGCCAGCAAGCCTTCGAACTAATCCGCCAGGGCAAAGTCCGCCTCAACGGCGCCACTCCGAGAAATCCTGAAACGCCCGTTCGCCTCGGCGCCGATCGCATCCAGGTGCAAGGTCACTCTCTGAAGCCCGCGGAAAAAATCTATTTGATGCTCAATAAGCCGCGAGGCATCGTCACTTCCGCCTCCGACGAAAAAGGCCGCGACACCGTCTACTCTCTACTCCCTTCCGGTTTGCCCTGGCTCGCCCCCGTTGGCCGCCTTGACAAAGCCAGCGAAGGCCTCCTCCTCTTCACCAACGATTCCGAATGGAACGCCCGCGTCACCAGCCCCGCCACGCATCTCGACAAAACCTATCACGTCCAAATCGCCTCGCTCGCCGACCCTTCGCTCATCGAGAAGCTTCAGCGCGGAGTCGAAACCGAACGCGGCGAAACTCTCCGCTGCAAACGCGCCTGCCGCCTCCGCTCCGGCGAAAAAAACTCCTGGCTCGAACTCACCCTCGACGAAGGCAAAAACCGCCAAATCCGCCGCATTCTCGACGCCCTCGGCATCGAAGTCCTCCGCCTCATCCGCGTCGCAATCGGCCCCCTCCAGCTCGGCGATCTTCCCAAAAGCTCCACTCGTCCGCTGACATCCACGGAACTCGCCAATTTAAATCGCGCCATGTCGGCCCTTTAGCGGCTGCCATCCGCGTGACGCGCCTTCCCTTCTCAGTGGCCTTCGCGTTCCAGCGTTCGCCAAAATCTCCTGATTCTTGGTGAAGCCGCACACTGGCTTCCATGCCGGCCACAAGAGCGCCCTCCGGCGACGCGAACGCCCGCGCCCCGGTTCCACCCTCAATCCGCCGCAAATTGTGTTTTTTAATTTACTTCAGAAAATCCAGCAACGTGGGCAATCCCAGCACCCGCGCTGTAGCATTCAGCGTCGCCTGATTTGCTATCTGTGCCTGCGCAAAATTGCTTGCCGCCGTCGCCAGGTCTGCTCCCACCAGGCTGTTCTCTTGCTGGCTCAAATTCAACTTGCCCTCCTTCGTGGTACGCCCGCAGCAGCAGCAATCCCTCTTCACTTTTTCCCGCCTGCACTCGTTTGTCCGGCGTTTCAATTCCATGGTCCACCGAATTCCTCACTAGGTGCGTCAGTGGATCCTTGATTGCTTCGATGATCGTCTTGTCTAACTCCGTCTCTTTCCCTTCCATCTCGATCCGCACGGATTTTCCGCAGGTCATCGCCACGTCCCGCACCGTCCGCGGAAATTTGCTCCAGATATTTCCAATCGGCTGCATCCGTGTCTTCATCACGCCTTCCTGCAGCTCCGAGGTAATCAGGTTCAGCCGTTGCCCGCTCGCCGCCAGCCCCGCATCCTGCGCTCCCTGCGTGTGCTGCAGTATCTGGTTCCTCGCCAGCACCAACTCGCCCACCAGATTCATCAGCCGGTCCAGCAGCGCCACATCCACCCGGATCGACGAGTCATTCACCGCGCTCTTCGACGCCTGCTGCACCTGCACCGCCGCAATCAGGTCCTGCGACTTCACCATCCCCCGTTCCAGCAAAATCTCGCCGATCGACCTCCCATCCCCCTCCAACTGCTTCTGCACCGCGTACGCCACGTCCTCCGGCGTCACCGTTCCCATCTCCACCAATATCTTCCCCAACTGCTTCGGCGGCCCCGGCGCCTCTTCCGTCTTTTCAGGGATCTCAGCCTTCTCGGCGGGTTCTGTATTTAATTTTCCTGCTTCCGCAACAATTCCACTTTTCTCCTCTACTTCCTTCACTTCCCTTACTTCCTTCGCCTCCTGCCCCTCTCCATCCTTCTGCAGCCTCTTCAAAGTTTCGACCAGCCCTTCATCGTTCCGCTCTCCTTCATTTCCTCTCGCCTCAATGCTCCCCAGCATCTGCCGCACGGCATCCACCAGGCTCAACAGCGCCGTGGCCCTCTCCGGAGTCAATCCAATTGCCCCGTCGCGCAATAAACTAAGCAGGTTCTCCCCCGCATGCGCCACGCCCTCCAGCTTCCCAAATCCCAAAAATCCGCAGGTCCCCTTGATCGTGTGGATCGTCCGGAAAATGCTCGAAAGTGTGTCCCGGTCGCCCGGATACTTCTCCAGATTCACCAGTTCGCGGTCCAGACGGTCCAGGTTTTCATTGCTCTCCAGCAAGAATTCACGGACGATCTCGTCGTCCACGCCTGCTTCCTTCACCTGTTCCGCTTCGGCACTCGGCCTCGGTTTCTCCACGCCTCGCCCGCCGTGCTTCCGATTTTTTTCTCTTGTGCCCACACGATCCCTTCTGTAAACGCAAGTGCGCCCACTTTCCCCGTGCACCTGGCCTTCCAGCACGACTCGCTCCGCCGCTCACGTTTCCCATCCATCTCCCCGTTTCCTGCCCTGCTCTTCTCCCGTCGCATCCCTCCTCTTTTCTTCAATTCCTATCCATTCAGTTCTCGATTCTTCCCTCCTCTCCGCCTGCACTCCTTCCTCTCCCTACCCTCTCCCTTTTCAACTCGGCAAGTTCGCTTCATTCCGGAACACCTCTCCTTCGCTTTCCCTCATTAAAAAACACTCACCTCCGTGAACGTGCCCCTATTCACCAATTTCCATTTTCAATTTTCTCCGTCGCCTCGCACCCAACGCCTTCCTTGCTTCATCACTTCCTTTCCGCTACTCTCCCCCCACTCCACCTGAGAGGCCCTCCCTTCTTGTCCACTGCTTCTCCTCCCTCCAAGCTCGCTCCCTCTCGCGTCATGGGCTTCCGCGACCTCGTCCTCTTCTACGTCGTCACCGGCATTAGCCTCCGTTGGATCGCCACCGCCGCCGGCCACGGACCATCCTCCCTCGTCATCTGGTTCCTCGCCTGGCTGCTTCTCTACATCCCGCTCGCCCTCTCCGTCATCCATCTCTCCTCGCGCTATCCCGCCGAAGGTGGCTTCTACGTCTGGACCAAATTCGCGTTCGGCGAACAGGCCGGCTTTCTCTCCGCCTGGATGTACTGGGTCAGCAATCTCCCCTACTTCCCCGCCGTCCTCTACTTCGCCGCCAGCAACGTCCTCTTCCTCCATCCCGCGCTGCACCGCTACGCGCAAAAACCCGCCTACTTCGTCGTCTTCTCCGTTTTCATCCTTCTCGGTCTCACCCTTCTGAATATCCTCGGCCTCAACCTCGCCAAGTGGGCCCACAATCTTGGCGCCATCGCCATGTGGATTCCCGCGCTCCTCATCGTCGTTCTCGGCTTCGTTGCCTGGAGACACTTCGGCTCCGCCACGTCCTTCGCGCCGCGGAATTTCCTTCCCACCGCGCACGTTCAGGACATGCTCTTCTGGTCCATCGTGATTTTTTCTTTTATCGGTTGTGAATCGGCTTCCCTGATGGCCGAAGAAATCAAGGACGCGCGCCGCAACATCCCACGCGCCCTGCTCCTCGCCGGCGTCACCGTCGCCCTCTGCTACATGCTCGGCACCTTCTGCGTCCTGCTCGCCATCCCCAGCAGCGAATCATCCAATCTCGACGGCCTCGCCCAGGCCGTCGCCCACACCACATCCCGCCTGCGTCTCGGCGGTCTCACTGAATTCGCGGCCTTTTTCATCGTCATCAGCAACATCGGCGCTGCAGGAGCCTATCTCGCCGCCGCCGCCCGCCTCCCCTTCGTCGCCGGTCTCGACGGCTATCTCCCCGCCGCCTTCGGCAAACTCCACCCGCGTTACAAAACTCCCTGGGTCTCCGTCCTCGCTCAAGGCCTATTCGGTATCTTCTTTGTCTTTCTCGGCCAAGCCGGCTCTTCCGTCGCCGGCGCCTACAACATCCTCGTCGCTATCGCCGTCGTCATCACCATGGTCCCCTTCATGTTCCTCTTCGCCTCCATGATCCGCCTCCAAAACCGCCAACGCTTCCCCGATCAATGCCCCGCCAACTCGGCCACTCCGACATTCGCCAAGTCCGACTCCCCACTCGACTCCGCCTCCGAATCCTTTACCTCCTTTAGTTCCTTTACCTCCAGACTCCTCGGGTCAATCGGTTTCCTAACCGCCGCCTTCGCCACCTTCCTCTCCCTCATCCCTCCCCCCGAAGAACCCCACAAACTCCTCTACCTCGCAAAACTCCTCGGCTCCACCGCCGCCCTAATCGCCCTCGGCCTCCTCCTCTTCCACCTCGGCCGCCGCCGCAATCGCCCTGCAGGTGCGGAGCTTTAGCCCGGCACCTGTGGCACAGCCATTCCTGGCTGTGCTCTTGGGTTCCTCCCGCCTTTGTAGGGGCCGGGCTCGCTTGCCCTGAGTCCGTCCGAAGGGCCCGGCCCTCTTGGGTTACTCAAACATTTGTAGCGGCCGCCTTCCGCTTGCCCTGACGAAGGAAGGGAGGCGGGCGCCTTTTCCTTTATTAAGCACAGGAACCAATCCCCCATGCATCCAACCCGCCCCTCGCGAATCAAACAAACCAAATGGCCCTCCTCCTCGTCGGCACCATCACCACTCTGCTCACCGTCCTGATCCATTCACTTCTCCCGCCAACCATCGTCAAGAGGGTCCTCCACCATATTGCGCAGGGCCGGGGCGGTATCTGGCTTTGGGACGTAGCCCTAATAATGGAATTCACGGTATTGGCACTCGCTGCCCACTTTGTCGAGATTGCACTCTGGGCCGTGTCTTTCATTCTCTGTGGTGAATTCTCAGATTTCGCCGCCGCTCTTTTTTATTCGGGAAACACCTACACCACGCTCGGGGATAGCACCACCGTATTGTCGGCCCGCTGGAGAATGCTGGCGCCCATCGAAGCAGCCAACGGAATGCTCATGTTCGGCGTCTCCACCGCCATCATCTTCGCCGTAATCCTCCGCCTCATCGAAGCAAAATTCGGCCTGCAGCGCGACCCACCCCCAAAAATCAATTAAGTCAGGGTGCAGTTCTTCTTCCTTCTCTCCGTGACCTCAGTGCTCTTCCTCTGTGCCCTCTGTGTTAAATCCTTCTGTTTCGTAGCCACAGGGATCACCAATGGCCCGGACTCCTAATCCTTTACCTCCTTTACTTCCTCTACCTCCTTAACCTCCTTTTGTCTTGACAAACCAATACACACCACGTATACTTCTCCCATAGAGAAGTGCGCCTAGCGGAATTCTTTCCTCCCGCAAGGTTTCCCAACTTAAATTTTCCGGAGATTTCTATGTCCTCGAAAACTGCTCAGGACCGCGCGTCCCTATGCTCTTTCCTCTTCGCCAATGGCCGCCAATGCCGCATGCTCAAGAAAAACAAATCCTCGGAGTTCTGCTATTTTCACCAGCAGCACGCCGATCTAATCGACGACGCCATCGAAGCAGGCCAAAAAATCGCCTCCTGCTTGTCCTCCGATTTCGTCACCAACACCTCGCTCACCGCTTCCCTCAGCCGCCTCTACTTCTCCGTAGCCCGCGGCGATTTCGACGTCAAAACCGCGCGCACCCTCGCCTACCTCGCCCAAATCATGGCCAAAACTCTCCCCGGCGCCAAACAAGAACTATCCCAATCCATCGGCTTCAAAAACTTGGACCAACTGCTCGAACTCTGCCTCGCCCAGGTCAACCCCGGATTCCGCCTCTCCCCGCCCCAACCTTCCCCACCCCACCCACAATCGCCCGCCTCCGATTCATCACCCACAGAACCCGCAAGCCGTACCCTGTAGTGGCCGACCTTCAGGTCGGCCCGCGTGGCACAGCGATTCCTCGCTGTGCGCTTGTGCCTCTCCTCTCAACGTCCTCTGCATTCTCAGCGCACTCCGCGTCTATCTTCGGTCCGAAAGCAGTGTTCTACGACGAGTTGGTGCACCCGAGAGACGTTCGAATATGACCGGCCGAGCCGTAGTTACCGTTTGACTCAATGTGAGTTGTGATTCTGCCGGCGTGCGTCGCTTGCTGTTTTGTACCAATCGAGCCACGGCTGCGGCTTCCTCCCCAAGTCGCGTCCAACGATTTCCACTAGCGCGGCCTGGGCCTCAGCCCCCGCAAAGCCATCAGTCACGAACGGCGCGAGCAGAGGTATGGTCTGCTCGTATTTGTGAGTGCACAAAGTCCGAATGACATCGACGTGGAAAATTTCGTCGCCCTTGCCGCTACCCAAGGGGAATTTCTTCCAAATTAGTGAGATGACGGGCAGGTTGTCCTTGTCTGGCATAGTCCGAAACGCGTCCAGTGCCGCCTCGCAAGTTTGCTCCAGGCCATACTTGACCGCCCATCGCGCGATGTCTCGGATCATCGGCAGGTCATCTCGTCGCTGAAAACTCGCGAGGCCGGCAAGACCATAGTAGATATCGCCGTAAATATCCTTGCCGTTCTCCGGCATAGTATTCCATCTAGCCAGTGAATCGTCCTGGTCAAGTTTGAGGGTCAAGACAGAACTTTCATAGAGCTGCTGCTGGGCAGCGATGTAGCTTGTCAGGGTTCGGTGCAGTTTGTCCCCGCCATATGCTCCGGCGTCCTTAAACAGATCAGCGCGATTCCAGCGAGGCATGTTATCGAACTGCTCGGCGAAATAATCCCCAGATACAGGGGAGATGTTCCGCAAAGCTGTCTTAGTGTGCTCGAGGAAGTCACTTCCGTAGTCCTTCATAGATAGGAATGGCCACAGGGCTTCCGCCCGTCGCCTCAGGTCTGAAATGTTGGCGGCCTCTTCCCATCTTCGACGCAGAGCGACGGCTTGTTCGGCAGTTTTCTCGAGTTGGATCACCTGGGCAGGATCCTGCACCCAGAAGAAGGAGTATCCGAAATACGTTGGCTCCCAGACTGCCGGAGCATCTTTCTTGTGATGCAGGAACAGCAGGACTCTTGTGCTCGGCGTAATAGGCTCGACAATATCAGGGCCGTACGGCTGTTCCGTGAACAATCGGAATCCCGGCAACTCTATGGAATCACCTTTGTAGGCATTTCCTAGGAACACCTCTTCGACTCTGAAACTGCCGGGCGAATGTTGGAGGACAATGACCACAAGTTCCGCGTCCAGGATTCCATTACGGTAGTCTGGCCGAGTGGTCAGTTTGGCGAAGCAATTAATGCTTGCAGGGAAAAAGCAGCAGAGCAGCAGAAGTGCCCGGATCGTGCCACTGAGGCCGGAAGGAGTGCGCATGGGACCCAGGAAATGGTACGCCGCTGCGCGGCGCAACGGGAAGAGATCTTCATGGAACGTTATTTGCATGTAAACGGCGTGCAGAGCCACTCGCAACGATGAAAAGCCTTGTCAGCTACGGACAATTCGATTAATCCTTCTCCTCGAAATTCCCAGCCAAAATCTGCGTTCAACCGTTACTCTTCGACTAACGCCCAGTACCGATTTCCGCCCGGCAACAACCTCCCCAGAATCAACACTTCCAAATCTCTATCAAAACAACCAACTTCATCTCCATTCAAATCACACACTTTCAACAAACAGGGGGGAGGGGAGGTCACTCACTCGCCAACATTCTAGTACCGTATTTGTAGAGGCCGCCTTCTGAGGCGGGCTCTCACCTGCCGCCTACTTCAACCGGTCCAACACATACCGCCGAATGTCCAGACTCGCATCCTCCATCGGCGCGTAATACCCAAATTCATGCACCCGCGACTCCACTCCCTGCTGCACCCGCTTGCAGATCTCCCAATCCTGCCGGTTCACCAAATCCCAGAACCCAATCGCATCCTCTGGAGCAAAATCCGCTTTCTTCATCTCTGCGGGATGAAACAGAAAATCGCAAATCACCGTCGTCCGGCCGGGCGCTTTTGGCCACAACGTGAACGCCGCCACATGCTCGCAAGCCAGGCTCAACATCAAATTCGGATAGATCAACTCCCCCTTGTGCCGCACCTTCTCATCTTCATCCAGTCCCGGAAACGCCGCACGGTTCGTCTTCCCCGTCCAGGTGAACGTCACCGCTCCCTCTTTGTGCGGAATCCCCCGCTCCCACTCAAGCGCCCCGCCGCCCTGCTGCCTGAACGCAGGCACTACGTCGCACAATTCCGGATGCACTCCGCCGCAGTGGTAACACTCGTTGTAGTTTTCCAGAATAATCTTCCAGTTCGCCTGTACCTCGTACTCGATCCGCTTCGCCGTCCGCAATTCCCCCAGCGGATAACGCTTCACCCGCGCCATCGCATCCCCAAACGCGGCACGCAGCGACCGCCCTTCCCGCGCCGCCGCCTCCGGTGCCAAATTCAAAAAAATAAATCCGCCCCAAATCTCAACGCCCACGGGATACAGCGAAAAATCCGTCTTGCAGAATCCCTCTTCCTCCTTCGTATACGGTGCATTCAACAGCTTCCCGTCTAATCCATAAGTCCACATATGATAAGGACACCGAATCCCGCTCGCGCCCAGTACTCCGCCATTCAGCTTGATGTCGCTCGCAATCGCTTCACCCGGCTCCGGCAACAACCGCGAACCGCGATGTCTGCACACGTTGTAATGCGCCGCAATCTTCCCCTCTTTCGTCCGCGCCACTATCACGCTCTCGCCCGCAACATTCAGCACCAGCACATCGCCCGCCGCCGGTATCTGCTCCTCCCGCGCCGCGCAAAACCACTCCCCGCTAAAAATCTTCTCCCTCTCCAACGCAAATATCTCCTCCGACCGGTAATAGCCACTCGGCAGCGACCTCTGCATCCCCGAATTGTTCCTCTCATCCAAAGCCAGACCCTCTCAAACATCTTTCCAACTCAACGATCAACTCAGGCTTGTCATCCTGAGCCCATCCGACAAGGTCCGTCGTTTGGACTCCGGTGGTGTTCACCGGAGTTGGGCGAAGGACCTCAACTTAACCCAACCACAAATCTCTCCACGCGCTACCACCACCCCTTTCTTCCGGCTTTACCTCCTTACCTCCCTCGCTTCCAATCTCTCAAAACCTGTTTCGCCGCATTCCTCCCAGGCGCTCCCGTAACTCCTCCTCCCGGATGCGCCCCCGCACCGCACAAATATAACCCCTCCAACGGCATCCGGTATCGCGACCATCCCGCCACGGGTCGCATGAAAAACAACTGCTCCAGATTCAAATCCCCATGGAAGATATTCCCCTCCGTTAATCCATACGTCCGCTCCAGATCCAGCGGCGTTAAGACCTGTCGTGCCACAATCGCTCCCGGCACGTTCGGCGCATACTCCGCAATCTTCTTCACCACGCGATCCCCCAGCAACTCCCGCTTCCCATCCCAATTCCCGTCGCGCAGCTTGTACGGCACGTACTGCACAAAGCAAGTCATAATATGTTTTCCCGCCGGAGCCAGCGAATCATCCGCGTTCGACGCCACCACGCAATCCACCCACAACTCTTCCGGAATCTCCCCGAACTTCGCGATGTCATAGCACCGCTCCGCAAACTCCAGCGATGGCACCAATGTGAACAGCGATCTCTCCTGCGGCGAAGCCTCCGCCCGCGTCCCCGTAAATCTCGGCTCCTCGCTCAACACCATGTTCACCTTCGCACAAGGTCCCGCCATCTTGATCCCACGCACTGCCTCCACAAACTCCGCCGGCAGCGCATTCGTATCCACAAGCCGCAGAAACGTTCTCTTCGGGTCCGCATTCGAAATCACGATCTTCGCCAGAATCTCTGTTCCATCCTCCAGCGTCACTCCAAGCACTCTTCCCTCGCGCGAATCGATCCGCGCCACCGCCGCTTTCGTCCGAATCTCAACTCCCAGCTTCTTCCCCGAAGCCGCCAGCGCCTGCGTGATCGCTCCCATCCCGCCCATCACGTGCCCATAAAAGCCCTGCATCTCCTGCTCGCCGCCGCTCAACAGATGAAACAACAATCCAATCGCCGTCCCTGGCTGGTATGGCCCGCCATGTTTCCCGTATACATTGTTCGCCAGGAACATGGTCTTCATCGTTTCCGTCTCATAATTCTTGTCCAGAAACTCGCCCAGGCTCCCCGTTAAAAAGGCCACCAACTGCGCAATCTCCGCATTCGTAATCCCGCGAAATCGTTTCCCCACCCGCAGCAAATCGCTCCACCCTTGCAGCGAGCGGGTGTCAATCTCCGGCGGAGGCTCCATGAAAAACGGCTGCAAATACCGCGCCAGCCTCTTCAATTGGTCATCCACCTTCACAAACCGCTCCGCGTCGCGCGCCGAAATCATCGCGAACTCCGCCTTCGCTCGCTCGCGATTCGCCCACCAAGGCACCACGCGCCCATCCGGAAACGCCACCTGCAACCCCGGATCGCACGGCACCATTCGCAACCCAAACTCCGGCAGCCGCAACTCGCGAATCACCTCCGGCCGCAACATGCTAGCAATATAAGAAGTGGTCGAAGCGCGGCAGCCCGGCGCAACCTCCTCCGTAACGCAGCACCCGCCCACAATCTCTCGCCGCTCCAGCACCAGCGTACGCAATCCCGCCTTTGCAAGATACGCCGCAGCCGTCAACCCGTTGTGTCCCGCTCCCACAACAATGGCGTCATAACGCGATGGAGTTGAATTCATCCGGACTTCTTTCCCCGTAGCGGCCACCTTTAGGTGGCCCCGTTCGCCCTCTCATAATTCGCACCAAACCTGCCTCAATCCCGCAGTGATACGATTCCTGGTTGTCAATTTTGATCTGCAAAGTGCAGTTGTTCTATCACAAAGGAAGGCGTAAAGAAAAACTCAGAAGAGTCCCGGCGTATCAAACGGCAGTCCGACATAATTCTCCGCGAGCGAAGTGGACGCCGCCCGCGAACTCGTCACATAATCCAAATCCGCCAGATGAATGTGATGCGAAAAACCATCCTCATTCGGAAACCGGTGCAGCATCGAAGTCATCCACCACGAAAATCGCTGGCCCCTCCACACCCGCCGCAAACAACGTTCGGTGTAGCGCTCCAATTCCCCGCGGTTCCCATTCTTGTAAAACTCCACCAATCCCCTCGTCATCACCCTCACATCCGCCACCGCCAAGTTCAATCCTTTAGCTCCAGTCGGCGGAACAATATGCGCCGCGTCTCCCAACAGAAACAAATTCCCAAACTGCATGGGCTCCGCCACAAAGCTCCGCATCGGCGTAATGCCTTTCTGAAATATCGGCCCATCCTTCAGCACAAATCCGTCGCGCGTCTCCATCCGCACCCGCAACTCGTCCCAGATTCGCTCGTCCGGCCATTTCTCAATCTCTTCATCTACTGGGCACTGCAGATACAGCCGTGATACTTCGGGCGAACGCATGCTCATCAGCGAAAACCCGCGCTCGTGATAGGTATAAATCAGCTCGTCCGAAGCGGGCGGCACGCGCGCCAGAATTCCCAGCCACGCAAATGGATATTGCCGCTCATAAAATTTGATCTGTCCCCCCGCCACCGCCGGGCGGCAAATTCCGTGAAACCCGTCGCACCCGGCCAGAAAATCGCAGGCAATCTCATGCTCATTTCCGTCCTGCACATAATGAATCCGCGGCCGCGACTCGAATCCCGAAATCCGCATCGCCTCTGCTTCAAACAATATCGGCGCGTCATACCCGATTCTCGCGGCAATCAGATCCTTCACCACCTCCTGTTGCGCATAAACCGTGATCGATTTTCCCACCAGCTCTTGAAAATCGATGCGATGCCCTTCCCCGCCAAACCGCAACTCTACGCCGTTATGCTGCAAGCCTTCGCGCTGCATCCGCTCGCCGACGCCCGATTCCCGCAACATATCCACCGTGCCCTGCTCCAGCACTCCCGCGCGCACCCGGCTTTCTACATATTCCCGCGAGTGGCTTTCCAGCACCACGCTCTCGATCCCCTGCAAGTGCAGTAGATGCGCCAGCATCAGCCCCGCGGGCCCCGCGCCCACGATTCCCACTTGTGTTCGGATAATGCCCATGAAAAGGTAGCGTTCCTCTTACGAAAGTTTTTCGATGATCTCTTTGGGTATCGGGCTGCCCTTCACTTTGGACGGCTCGGCCGCATCGCGCACAGTCCACACGCGCTTCTCGATCCCCTCCACCGCCAGCACATCCCCGCGAAACAGTTTGTGCAGAAGCGAAAAGCTGCTCGTGCCCCACTTCGTCACGCAGGATTCCACCGTAACAATGTCTCCATACGACGACGGCACCTTAAAGTTGCAACTCGCCTCCACCAGCGGAATCCCCGCAATCTTGAATCGCCGCAGCATCTCCGCCTTGGGGTAGTCTAGCGCGCGATGAAACAATGCGTTCGTGCATGCATCAAAGTATTCGAAGTATCGCGGAAAGAAAACGATGCCGAAAGGGTCGCAGTCTCCCCATTCGATCTGAATTTCGCGTCGGTTGGTCAGCATTTTTGAGGGTTTATCCGGCGGCCATTCCGGCCACTGAGAGTCTACCTCACACCGCTCGCCCCGCGTATACCGTTTGGTTTTCCCCTGTGTGTTTACGGTAGACTGTAAAGAAGGGAAAGAACTCCAGGAAATGACTATCGCTTACATTTGTGATGCCATTCGTACGCCTTTCGGCCGCTACGCCGGCGCGCTTGCAAGCGTGCGCACCGACGACCTCGCCGCGCTCCCAATCAAGCAATTGGTCGAACGCAATCCCTCCGTGGACTGGAGCGCGCTCGACGACGTCGTCTACGGATGCGCCAATCAGTCTGGTGAAGACAATCGCAACGTCGCCCGTATGGCCGTGCTTTTGGCCGGCCTCCCGAAAGAAGTTTCCGGCAGCACCCTCAATCGCCTTTGCGGCTCCAGCATGGATGCAATCGCCGTTGCCGCGCGTGGCATCAAAAGCGGCGAAGTGGACCTGCTGATCGCCGGCGGCGTCGAAAGCATGTCCCGCGCTCCCTTCGTCGTCGGCAAATCAGACGCCGCCTTTGCCCGCAATCTGAAACTCGAAGACACCACGCTGGGCTGGCGTTTTGTGAATCCCGCCCTGAAAGCCAAATACGGCACAGACTCCATGCCGGAAACCGGCGAAATCGTGGCCGAGGAATTTCACATCTCCCGCGCCGACCAGGACGCTTTCGCCCTCCGCAGCCAGCAGCGCGCCGCCGCCGCTATAAAAGCCGGGCGCCTCTCGGAGGAAATCTTCTCCGTGCCCATCCCGCAGAAAAAAAGTGATCCGCTTCTCGTTTCCGCCGACGAACATCCCCGCGCGGATACCACACTGGAGGCTCTTGCGAAACTGAAAGGTGTCGTGAAGCCCGAAGGCACCGTGACCGCCGGCAACGCTTCGGGCATCAATGATGGCGCCTGCGCAGTGTTGCTCGCTTCCGAAGCCGCCGTGAAGAAATACGGCCTCACTCCCAAAGCGCGCGTCATCGCCGCCGCCACCGCTGGAGTTGCCCCGCGCATCATGGGCATGGGCCCTGCACCCGCCAGCATGAAAGTTCTCGCCAAGGCCGGCTTGACCATCGCGCAAATGGACGTGATCGAATTGAACGAAGCCTTCGCCTCGCAAGCCTTGGCCGTGTTGCGCGATTTGAAAGTACCCGACGACGCGGCGCACGTAAATCCAAACGGCGGCGCCATCGCCATCGGTCATCCACTGGGTGCCAGCGGCGCGCGCCTCGTCACCACCGCCCTCTACCAGTTGCAGCGCACCAAGGGCCGCTATGCCCTTTGCACCATGTGCATCGGCGTCGGCCAGGGGATTTCGGTTATCATCGAACGCGTCTGAAAGAGGAGAGCTGCCGCATGAAGCCCCTGCTCGGCTATCGAAAGCCGGCTCCTGGATCGCAACCGAGGCACCTGTCTCCTCCCTATGTCTCCTCGATCAAACGCGCGCCGAAACTCCCGTTAATCGGGATTCCCGTCACGCTCTCTGAAATCTCCGGCCCTTCGTTTCCAAAAGAAATCGTTTCCCCAAACGCTTTTGACTTAACCCGCCAGCACAAAGCAGAACCGCTCGGCGAACGCATCGCTGTAACCGGTCGAGTTTTGGACGAGGATGGAAAGCCCATCCGCAACACCCTCATTGAAATCTGGCAGGCCAACGCGGCCGGGCGTTATTTGCACAAAAACGACCAGCACGATGCTCCGCTCGATCCAAATTTCACCGGCGAAGGCCGCACCTTCACCGACGAAGACGGCCGCTACAGATTTGTCACAATTCGTCCGGGCGCTTACCCGTGGAAAAATCATTTCAACGCCTGGCGCCCACAGCACATTCACTTTTCACTTTTCGGTCCCGCCTTCGCCACCAGGCTCGTAACGCAAATGTATTTTCCAGGCGATCCGCTCCTCGAGTTCGATCCCATCTTCCACAGTGTCCCCGATGAAGCCGCGCGCCGCCGGATGATCGCTTCCTTTGACTGGCTGAGCACGGAGCCGGACCTCTCGCTGGGTTTTCGCTTCGACATCTTTCTTCGCGGGCGCAACGCCACGCCCATGGAGCGTTAGATGCCCGGCCACTCCACTCCCTCGCAGACTGTGGGGCCATTTTTCAGCATCGGCATGGACAAACTGAACCGCGCGAATATTGCCGAGGGAAGCTCCGGCGAACGCATGCACATTCATGGCCGCATCCTCGATGGAGACGGCCAGCCGGTCCCTGACGCCGTCCTGGAAATTTGGCAAGCCGACGCCGAGGGTCGCTATCACCATCCGGAGCATTCTGGAACAACCGACGCAACTCCCTTCTTCGGCTTCGGCCGCGTCCCCACCGGCGAGTCCGGCTGCTTTTCGTTCTCCACCATCAAGCCGGGCCCTGTCCCCGGCCCGGATGGAAAGCCCAACGCGCCTCACCTGGAAATTTCAATTTTCATGCGCGGGCTGTTGCAGCGGCTCATCACCCGGCTCTATTTTCCCGATGAACCTTTGAACGCTGCCGACGCGGTCCTGCTGGCCGTGCCGGAATCACGCCGCGCAACTCTGATCGCGCGGAAAGCGCAGCCGCAGGAAAATTCCCTGGAATGGGATGTATGCTTGCAAGGGAAGGACGAAACGGTGTTCTTTGATTGCTGAAGTCCGGAGACGATCGCGGCGATGAAACTCTTCGACAAGCTGTTCCGTTACGAAGCGATCGATCGGCTCTTCTCCGATCAGCAGTACATTCAACGCTTGCTTGAGTTCGAGGCTGCGCTTGCACGCGCCGAAGCGAAAGCCGGCGTGATCCCCGCCACGGACGCGCCGATCATCGCCGCTGCCTGCCAGGCGGAGCAGTTCAACATCGAGGAACTCGCCGCCCAGGCCGCGCTTTCCGGCAATCCCGCCATTCCCCTCGTAAAGAAACTCACCGAACTGGTCGCAACCCAGAGAAAAGATGCGGCGCGCTTTGTTCACTGGGGCGCCACCAGCCAGGATGCGATGGATACCGCCGTGGCCCTGCAACTTCGCCGCGCGCTGGAAATCGTGGATCAGGATTTCGCGCGCTTGACCTCCACACTCGCAACCCTGGCGGACCAGCATCGCGCGACACCTGTCGCCGCGCGCACCTGGATGCAGCAAGCCCTGCCGACCACCTTCGGCTTCATCGTCGCCGGATGGCTAGACGCCATTCTTCGCCACCGCGCGCGACTCGCGGAATTGCGCGCGCGCAATCTGACGCTGCAGTTCGGCGGCGCGGTCGGCACGTTGGCTGCGCTCTCCGGCCGAGGCCCGGCCGTTGCTCAGGCGCTCGCCGAAGAACTGCGCCTGCCTCTGCCGCCGATTCCGTGGCACACGCACCGCGACCGCCTCACCGAAATCGCCACAGCCCTTGGCCTTTGCACAGGAACGCTTGGCAAAATCGCTCGCGATATTTCTCTTCACGCCCAAACCGAAATTGCCGAGCTCGCTGAACCCACCGGCGAGGGCCGCGGCGGCTCTTCCACCATGCCGCAGAAACGCAATCCCATCACCTGCGCCACCGTCCTTGCCGCTGCTCAGCGCGTCCCCGGCCTGGTATCGAGCATGCTCTCTTCCATGGTGCAGGAGCAGGAGCGCGGCCTCGGTGGCTGGCAAGCCGAATGGGAAACGCTTCCGGAAATTGTCTCGCTCTCCGCCGGCGCGTTGCACCATCTCACCGAAATGCTCCCCGGACTCCATGTTGACGCAAAACGCATGCTGAAAAATCTCGACGCCACGCAGGGACTGATCTTCGCCGAAGCCGTCACCATGGCGCTGGGCGACCGCCTGGGAAAAATGCCCGCCCACGCACTGGTCGAAAGCGCCTGCAAAAAAGCACGCCTCGATAATCGCCACTTGAAGGATGTCTTGCGCGAAGACTCGGGGATCAATGCATACCTGACGCCCAAAGACCTCGAAAGGCTTTGTGAAGTCCGCAATTATCTGGGCAGTGCGGACGAATTCATAAACCGGATATTGTCAGAAGTCGGCAGCACCGCAACCGTCAACTAAGCAAGAGGAACATAGCCATGGCATTTCTCAAACTGCACGATGCACAACTTTTTTACCGGTGGGACGGCCCGGAAAACGCCCCAGTGGTTGTCTTCTCGAATTCCCTGGGCACTTCCCATCGCATGTGGGACTCGCAACTCGACGCCTTCACCCGCCATTTCCGCCTGCTTCGGTACGACGGCCGAGGCCATGGCCAATCCACCGCCACGCCCGGCCCTTACACCATCGACCAACTCGCCGGCGACGTGCTGCAACTTCTCGACGCATTGAAACTTGACCGGGTCTATTTTTGCGGCCTGTCCATGGGCGGCATGATCGGAATGCACCTGGGCATCGCGCACGCCTCGCGTCTCCACAAAATTGTTCTCTGCAACACGGCCGCGAAAATCGGGACTCCGGATGTTTGGAACGCCCGCATCACTGCCGTCCAAACGGGCGGGATGAAAGCTGTGGCCGGCGGGGTGATTGACCGCTGGCTGACGGCTGGCTTTCGCGCCTCGCATCCACGCGAAACTTCACAAGTGCTTTCTCTTCTCGAGGAATGCGATCCCGCCGGATATGCGGCAACCTGTGGCGCTGTGCGGGACGCGGACTTCCGGCAAACACTCACCGGCATCCAGGTTCCAACCCAAGTCGTTGCGGGAACTCACGATCCCGCCACTCCCCCCGCCGACGGCCGCTCACTGAGCGAGCAGATCCGCGGGGCAAAATATACGGAACTCCCCGCCGCACACCTTTCCAACATCGAAGCGCGTGACGATTTCAATCGCGAAGTTTTGGCGTTTTTGAAGTCCCAGGGAGCACACGGATGAATGACCGCGAGCGGCACAAAAAAGGAATGAAAGCCCGCAAACAGGTGTTGGGCAAGGCCCACGTGGAGCGCGCGGAAGCCAGAAAAAACAAATTTAACGACCCATTCCAAGATCTAATCACCCGCTATGCCTGGGGAGAGATCTGGACGCGCCCCGGCCTGCCGCGAAAAACGCGCAGCCTGATTACCATCGCGATGATGGTGGCCTTGAATCGAACCGACGAGTTGAAGTTACATCTTCGTGCGTCGGTCAATACCGGCGTGTCACGGCAGGAAATTCAGGAAGTCCTGTTGCAAACGGCGATCTACTGTGGCGTTCCCGCCGCCAATCACGCGTTCCAGATTGCGGAAGAGGTTTTCGCGGAATCCCGCGGGTAGTCCCGCTCTCAGGCGTTCACGGGAACTTCCGCCAGAATATCGCTCACCCATTGCACCGATTTCAAATACAGATCGGGCAGAAAGTTTTCATGCAGCCCGCATCGCCGGCAAGATTCTTCCAGTTGCTCCCAAGTGCCGGATTCATAATCCAGAACCACTTCAAAGATGGGGCGATAGCGGCTGGCGCGGCCCAACAGCGCGTTCTTGATTTCGTCTCCGACGGTAATGTCCTTTAGGACCACGGCCATCGGAACATTCAACAGCACGTCCATCACCGAGAGCAATCCGAGTAGAAACACTTCGTTCGCTTCACGGACCATGCCCACTTTCTGCGCGATCAGTTCGCAGAACATCGCGCGCAACAGTGGCAACCGCAGCAGGCTGTCGGCCACCGCGTCGCCCAGCGCTGCCACGCTTACAAGCGAGATCCACTTGCGCATGGCGAGTTCACCCAGAAGGCTCAGCCCATGCGGGATCGAATGGATTTCCGCCCGGAACGCGAACGCCGCCGAGTTTAGATAACGAAGCAGCCGGTAGCTGAGCGAAACATCCCGCTTGAAAATGTTCGATATCTTGTGAAGATTGAAAGTCGGCTCGTTGGCCGCTTGCAACAGTTGTAAGTACACCGTCTTGTTCGCGGGCACGCTGCGCCGCCCGACGATCTGCGGCCGGCAGAAAAAATAACCCTGAAAAAAGTCGTACCCGATTTCCCGGCAGCTCTCGAATTGGTGGTCGGTCTCCACCTTCTCGGCGATTGTCGGGATTCCCAGACCGTGGCACTGGTGAACCACGCGCTTCTGGTCATCCCGGCTCATCAGCAAAACATCTATCTTCACGAAATCGGCCACTTCCAGCAGCGGCCGCATCTCGGGCATATCGCAATAGTCATCCAACGCCAGCCGGTAGCCCAGGTCCTTCATCCGTTTGCACGCGCTCAGTACCTCCGCGTCGGGCGCCACGGTTTCCAGAATTTCTCCAACTACCATTTCCCGCGGCATCAGCGTCAGGTAATCCTTCACCAGGAAATCCCGGGTGCAGTTTACGAAAGCAGGCATTCCATCGGTCATCGTCCGGATGCCCATCAGGAACAGTTCATCCATTGCATTTTCTGAAACGGGCGAATTCGGCGTTGGCCGGCAATAGTTTTCCGGCCTGTACCGGGAAAGAATTTCGTATGCGTAAAGATGACGCTCATGTGTCAGGATCGGCTGCCGGGCAAGAAAGCGGTTGAGACTTTCACTGGTGGCCATAGTCGGTAGCGGTTATACCCGCAAATCTCCGGTTTGTTTCAAGTGCACGGCACGGGCCATCGCGAATTGGCTTTCCTTTCCCTTCTGAAATCATTCCCATTCGATACTCCAATTAACCCATTCGGCGCGCGGCACTTTACCGCGGCCGAACACAATCAGGGAATGCCCTGGATCGTGCGGCTGCAGAATGGTGGGCCAGAAAAGAAAGCTGTGTTCAGTATTGAAACACCGGGCCCGCGTAAAAGCATGAATTCAATCAACTTTTCTGGAACCCGGCGTGCACCGCCTACAACGGGGAAGTTTGTGAACAGAGGGTTCTGCCCAGCGAGTTTCGCAAATCAAAACACAAGGAATGTGCCGAGGTGCGGCCTTGAATCCTGTTACCTATGACATCCTGACGCAGCGCATTAAGCATCTGGGCAACCTGCCGGCCATGCCCGCCATCCTTGCTCGGCTCTGCGAAGTTTTGAGCTACCAGAACAATCAAATCGATATGGAGAAAGTCGTTCAAGAGATTTCCTACGATAAGTCACTGGCCGCACAATGCCTCCGTCTGGCCAATTCAGCGTTGTTTCGCCAGCGCGGCGAAGTCTCCAACGTCCGGGAAGCGGTGTTCGCTCTCGGCTTGTGGCGTATCCGGGACCTTGCGTTTTCCTCCAGCTTGCCTCTCATGTTTGCAAATATCAAAAGTACGATCGGAAAGGAAGTGTTCTGGCGGCATGCCCTGGGCACGGCCCGGGTTGCGCAAGGACTGGGGCACGAACTTGGCGCAAAAGGTTCGGAAGATGTTTATCTGGCGGGTTTGCTTCACGATATAGGGATTCTGGTGAACGGCGTCCTCTTCCCCGATGAATTTGGCAATGTGCTCACCGAAGCCAGCAAACGCAAAGTTCGGATTGAGGAAGTGGAGCAAAGTCTCCTTGGTTTTTCTCATGCGGAAACCGGACGAATCCTGGCCGAGCTTTGGCGCCTCCCCGTCGGCCTTTCGGAAGTGATTGAATACCATTCCCGGCCGCAGGATCAAATGTCAACCAACGAGCTCACGGTGATTGTGCAAGCCGCGGATCTCGCCTGCCAGAAATTGGGAATGGGCTATGGCTACGAACTCCAATCCGACCAAGCGGCTTCACTCGCGCAAATTTGGGAACCCCTTTGCCCGCGATTCCCCCTGGCCCGGGCATTCAGCGAGGAGACCTATACCCAGCTGTTGGTCCAACTGGTATCCGAAGCGGACCTGCTGGCGAATCATGTTCTCACTCCTCACATGTCCACGGAGCGCGATGTCCATTGTGACACCCATTCCCATTGATCCCCGCGATGCCCCTCAATCGTTGAAAACATTTGCCCGCAGCGTGTAGGAACTTAACACTTTCAAGTAATTTCCACGTTCAAACGCCGTTGGCGTGATGGGGTAAATGGCAATCACTTCGTTCAGGCGGTAAGCGACCGAGGCGGCGGCTTCATTGCCGTCGACGATGGACATCATGCGTTTCATTGGCGGACTCCACGGAGCGATTAAGAAAAGCGTAGGCCGCAGTCCGCGTGAACGCAATGGCAAGTATACGAATTTCTGCGCTTAGGAAATCGGTACTCCGCAGTGTGACCGGCGTCACAGCACAATGTTTATTTGTCAGATTTTTTCTTCGGATTCAGCCCCCCGACTAGCTGTTAATCTGACTCCGCTCCCGAGAAGCCACTGAAAATCAAGAAAAAGTCACGAGCCATGCTTAGTTCCTGATTTCTTGACTCCTGGGAGACTCGTTACCGGGCTTTCCAAAGACGATGCGGGACAAGATAGGTGAACCCCGCTACTACTTCCCATCGCGTCGAGGTGGTCGTCAACCCGCGATTGAATCCGATATCCAGTACAAGATTCTCGCGGGGACTGTAGGTTAATGCCCAGAGATTGCCGATTGCATTTGCTCGCAGAAAGGGCTGAGTGAAGTGCCAGAGTTCGCCGGTGAGTCCCAGTTTATTTGTGAGCGGATGCGAAACCGAAATCGTTTGGCCAAACTGTCCTCGTCGGACGGAATTTTGCACCAGCTCGGTGAAAAATAGGTTCCCGTCAAAATGAAACTTTTTGAAATCGGAGCTGGCCAGAAGTGTAAGTATGTTCGTTGGGCTTCCAATGTCGAAGTCCGTTGCGCCATCATCATATGCATGATGTAAGAAGCTGGCCGCCAGGGTTGGCTTGGCGCCTTCGCCGGGATAAATCACCCCTTGCACACCCCAATACAAATCTCCCCCGTTGTCCGCGCTTATGCCAGAGGAATGGGAGTGAGCGTACGGTTCAATGGAGGCCAGCAACTCCAGCCGAGATGCGACCGAGAGTTTCACCACTTCATTCATGCTATACCGCGAAGAGAATTCCGGAGAGTGGGTTGCTCCAGTGTAGCCCGTTTCAAATTGAACATATCCGACGGGCGTGATCGTCGCTGGGGTCGCCACGGTTGGACGTCCGGGGTTGGCTATTGGTACTTCGGGCAAGCGGGACTGCGCCGCGCTAGATGGCACAAACGCGGTTAACATCACAAACGATGCGAGGGAAATCGACTTCAACTCTCGCCCTCCGGCGCGGCTCCGGCCAACTCGAACAAACAAACCACGAAACGCCATTCTGGGAAGTGCGCCGGGAATTCGACGCAGGCACTCCCTTGGGAGTTCTTCTCAATTATTCTCCCGGATTACCGCGATTGTTGTGAATTGAGTTCGCGCAGGTTTCCATAAGGTACGGTTTGCACTCGGAACAAACTCTCCTGCGCGAATTTTAAACGGAGGGCCCGGCGAAAGTCTGTCCGCTAGCCGACGCCGGGAAAATCGCCGGGATCGGCGTGAACAAAATTGCCGTGGCCGTCATTCAGGAAAATCACCTCGAAATGGGAGTCAAGCAGCGAAGTGAACACCAGATCCGCGAACTTGTCGCCATTCACATCTCGCGGACTAATTTGAAGACCGCCGGAAGGACCGGCCATAAAAATCGCAGATTTGTGTCCGCCGCTGAAGTTGAAGTCGATGGAATATTGCGAGGTGCTAGAGCCATCGCTGGTAACGCGGACAAACGCCAAATCGGGCTGCAGGTCGCCGTCAAAATCTGCGATGGCAAATTGCGTGGAGCCCAGCGCCACTGCCGTCCGGACAAGGCGAGAGATGGGCTGCCCTGTGTTTCGGAATTGCAGGCGGGCAGCCGCAAAGCAGGCAAACACACAGAGCACGGCGATTCCCGGAAGAAAGAGTCTGCTGGATGTGTTGCGCAAGCCCATAGCAACGACCTAGTCTACCGCACTTTAGGCGAGGACTGGCAAACCACGGAAGTCGTCGGCGCGGGCCACCTTCAACACCACCAGGGGCATAAATCCCATATCTCATATTTCGTCATGGACTTCGAATAACGTGTTTTTCATGGAGTTAACTTATCGGCGGCTGTTCCCGCCCCTTGCCCCGGAGTTCGTCGAGTAGACTGATAAAATATCAGTAACAGCTTAAATACTTCTCCGGGTCCCCGAGAAGACTGGAGCGCGAATGCAGAGTCGCGAATTGCCGCGTCTAAACGTAAGCTCGGATTGAATGAAGAAACTCGACCGCCTGGGCTGGGCGGCAGGCATCGGAATGCGAGCGTTCGGAGTTGAAGCGGGAGTACGCGTGACCGCGGCGGGAATCTTGCCAAAGGTTCTTCCGTTGCTGCCCCCTGGCTGGAAGACTTCCCACAAATCCACCGTGCAGCGATTGTATTCCCTGGTTGTGGCGAAAGCCGGCCAGGACCACCGCTTGCGCCGCTTGCACATTCTTTACGCGGACGGCGAGCGCATCGCGCGGAACACGGAGTTGGATCCGGTCCTGGCGGCGCTCGAAACGGATTTGCACCGCTACGTCGCCGAAACTTCGCCGGACATGACATTCCTGCATGCTGGTGTTGTCGGCTGGCAAGGGCGCGCGATTCTGCTGCCCGGGCGCAGCCTGAGCGGCAAGACCACGCTGGTGCGGGAACTGCTAAGCCGCGGAGCAACGTACTACTCCGACGAATTCGCCGTTGTGGACGACTTCGGAAACATTCATCCCTTCACCCGGCCGCTGGGTATTCGCGAAGATTCCACTTTTGCGCAGACCAAATACGCCGCTGCAACATTGGGTGCAACCTCTGGCACCAAACCATTACCAGTGGGAGCGGCCGTGATTTGTAAATATAAAGCCGGGGCCTGCTGGAATCCGGCTCCGCTCTCGCACGGAGCTGGGGCGCTGGAGCTGATGGCCAACAGCATAGCGGTACGCAACCGGCCGCAGGACACTCTGCGAAGAATTCAAAAGCTGGTAAAGGGCGCAGTATTCGTCAAGGGAACGCGCGGGGAAGCCAGTGAATCGGCAGAATCCATTTTGCATTTATTGGACTCTAGTGACCGACAGGAGCAAGCATGAAGGAAAGGGAATGTCCGCAGGCACGCGTGGATTGCCTGACGCGCAAATTCGGTGATGAAGTTCTGGTTTACGATCAGGAACGCAATGTGGGGCATTGCCTGAACTCGACGGCGGCTGCGGCGTGGAAGCTTTGCGACGGCAAGAACAGCGCTTCAGATCTAGCAAAAGTCATGACCCGGGAGCTTTCAACTCCGGTCGATGAACCCGTCGTGATGCTGGCATTGGAGGAATTGTCAAAAGCCCGTTTGCTGGTCGAAGAGGTAAGGCCGGTCAGGCGAACTTCACGTCGAAACGCGATCCGCACACTCGGCATCGCCAGTGCCATCGCACTGCCGATAGTCACTTCTCTCGTGGCACCCACACCCGCGCGCGCGGCGTCCTGCTTCGCGAATGGGAAGCCTTGTGCTAGCAATGCGCAATGCTGTTCGGGAAAATGTGGCACTGGTGGTCATTGCAACAGCTAACTTCCTCGGCCCCAGATTCCCGTTCCCTGCACGGTTTAGCGAATCGCGGGCGCACCACTCTAATATCGTTGATACCCTTTTCCATCCCGGCATCGTAAAGTGGCAGGGCAGGCTAGATGTACCCGGAGCCGTGGCCGCTTGGAAGAAGTTGTTAAAGCCGAATCCTTCCTAACCCGAAAAAGACGCGGCAGTGCTGCTGTTTATGCGGGCGCCGCAGCGCTGAAGCAGCTCTCTCTTTCCCAAACTTCCCTGCTCTCGAATATTTCCTCCGCATGGCAGACACCGCGATGACTCACCGATTAGTTAAAGCGGTGATCGTCGGTGCCGGACCCGCGGGATTGACCGCCGCCTATGAACTGAGCAAAAAGGGCCAGCGCGTTGTGGTGCTAGAGGCGGATCCGCAGTATGTCGGCGGAATTGCCCGCACCGTCGAGTACCACGGATACCGCTTCGATGTTGGCGGCCACCGGTTCTTCTCCAAATCGCGTGAGGTGGAGGATCTCTGGACGGAGATTCTCGGCGCGGATCTGCTGCAACGGCCGCGGTCCTCGAAGATCTATTATCGCGGCAAATTCTACACTTATCCTTTGAAGCCGTTGGAGGCGCTTTCCCAGCTAGGCATTATGGAATCCGCGCTCTGCGTTCTGTCCTTTTTAAAGGGGCGACTGCACCCGGTGCGCCGTCCGAAATCCTTTGAAGATTGGGTCGTGAACGAATTCGGAGCGCGGCTGTTCAGGATTTTCTTCAAAACCTATACAGAAAAAGTATGGGGCATCAGCTGCCGGGAAATTTCCGCGGACTGGGCGGCGCAACGGATCAAGGGATTGACGCTGGGCGCGGCGATTCAGAACGCAGTGCTGCCAATTCGGAGGATGAAAGATCGCGCCCAAGTGGTGAAGTCGCTCGTTGATACCTTCCGCTACCCGCGATTGGGGCCAGGCATGCTGTGGCAGGCCTGCGCGGAAAAAGTGCGCGCGCTGGGCGGTGACGTGCTGCTGGGACGCAGCGTCGTGTCGTGCCGTTTCGACCCGGGATCTTCTTCATGGACCGTTACCGGGCGCTCGGCAGATGGATCGACGGAAGAATACCGGTGCGAACACCTGGTCTCTTCTATGCCGATGCAGCAGCTGGTGGAACAAATTCGGCCCCCGCTTCCGGCGGCGGCCGTGCAGTCTGCCCATTCCCTGCGCTACAGGGACTTTCTGACAGTCGGGCTGATCCTTCGGGATCGCAGCGTGTTCAACGACAATTGGATTTACATTCACGATCCGAACGTAAAAATGGGGCGGGTGCAGAATTACAAAGCCTGGTCGAAAGAGATGATTCCGGACCAGGACTATTGCAGCTACGGCCTGGAATATTTCTGCTTTGAAGGCGACGAGCTTTGGACAATGCAGGATGCGGACCTGATCGCGCTGGGCGCGAGAGAATTGCAGCAAGTTGGGCTTGGCAAGGCGACCGACGTGGCGGATGGCTGCATAATCCGCCAACCCAAAGCCTATCCAGTCTACGACGATGATTACCAGCAGCACGTGGATGCCATCCGCCGCGCCCTGGCGGCAAACTACCGCAATTTGCATCTTGTCGGGCGCAACGGCATGCACAGATACAACAATCAGGACCACGCGATGATGACCGCGCTGCTGGCGGCCCGGAATATTCTTGCCGGCACAAACCAGTACGACCTCTGGTCAGTCAACGAAGATGGCGAATACCACGAATCAGGACATGCAGGCGCGCATCACCGCAATGATTTGGAACCAGCCATCCGCACTGGCGGTACTGAACAAGACGAAGTAGTCGGTTGAGCTTGCCGGGCGAGGCAAACCTCACTTCGCTGATTCGGGAATTGGGGCAGCCTGGGAAGCTCGAGAGCAGGGCCTAGCAAAGGCGAATTTCGAGGGGGGTTGGATTCCACTTTTGCCGGTACGCGGAGGAATCAGGCTTTCATCAGCAGCCTTCTATCCAGAGTCCTCCGCGGTCCGGCCAATACGGCCAACACACGTGTTGCGGAAAACATACACAAGATGAGCCGTAAAGAAAAGAGAGATTTTTTTGCAGCGGCAAAATTGCCGCATCCGGGCGACTTGCTTTCCGGCGGCAGAGAACCTAGGCTGAAGTGCTTATGAATGATCTGACACCCGAAGCGCTGATGATGGGTTTTATCTCGTACATCGTTTTCCTGTTTTCCACCACCTGCCATGAAGCATCGCACGCTCTGGCAGCGAAAATCGGTGGAGATTCGACAGCCGCATTGGGAGGACAAATCAGTCTGAACCCGATCCCGCACATCCGCCGTTCGCCTTTCGGTATGGTCGTTTTCCCGATTCTCAGTTTCTTTCTCTCCGGCGGCGGCATGATCGGATGGGCCAGCGCTCCCTACGACCCGCTTTGGGAGCGCCGGCATCCGCGGCGCTCAGCCTGGATGGCGCTCGCGGGACCTGCGGCAAACTTCACGCTGATGCTGTTGGCCGTTGCGGCGCTCCGGGGGGGAATGGCGTTGGATATGTTTCATCGCGACCCTGTTTCCGGTGCGCCAAGCCTGCTGGGAATCACATTGCGGGTGGTGTTTTTTCTGAATCTGCTGCTCGGAACGTTTAACCTCCTGCCGGTTCCGCCGCTCGACGGTAGCACTGGCATCATGCTGTTCATGAGCGAAACGCAAGCCCAGAAATACCTGGACTGGATTCGCGGCAACAGTTTTGCCATGGCTGGCTTGCTGGTGGGCATGGTGGTGTTTCGCGAGGTGTTCCCCTATATCCAGGCGTTCGCCATGCGCGTCTTTTTCTAGAAACGGGCCACAAGAGTTTCCTCCAATATTTTCTGCAGGATTCCAACTCGCCGTGCATCTTGGACCACGCTGGTACGGATTGTCTCTTCCCCGCACAGCGGCCCAGCGGTGCCGGATTTAAGTGCTTATGCTTCGCCAGGTTGCCTCGCCCCCGATGGCCGACGAACTGCTCTTTTCCCGGTGGAGGCGATTTATGACCCATTCGGAAACGCAAACGCTGACGCAGACCGGCGTGGTGGAAGTATCAGGTTGGGATGAGAACCAGGTTTTCTTTGTGGAACGCTCCGAGCTCGGCTGGGATGAATACGCCGGAAAACATGTGACGCTGACCCGGATGTTGTCGGAGTCTTCGATCGTATTCGTCCGGCCAATTCAGCCGACGGCTCTGCACCGGCCCAACCCGATTCCCTATGAAGCGGAGTTTGTCGGCTGCAGTCCGGAGGGCCATCACCAGTTTCGGCTGAACGAGGTTCTACCCCGGCACAACCGTGAAAACTTCACAGTGAATTAAGAGACGCTTCCCATCCACTTCGGGACAATGGCCCATTTTGGCAGCAACTTTCTGCTTTTATTTGGTTCCTCTCACCCTTCCCTTCCCCATCGCCTGCTCCGGAATTTCCGCAAGCTCTGTTCCACCCCTATGAAAGAGTTCCACTTAATGAAAAATTCTCATCGCGTTCCTCTCTGTTCGTTTCATTCTCAAAAATTAGCTCGCCGGAACACCCGTTTGGCACAGCGGTTGCCTCTTTGTGGGACATGGCCTACGCAACTTACAAATCTGTGGCAATAACTCCCATCCAAAGTTCACTCACTCCTTGTATCTTCGACGACGACCCATCCGAGCGGGATTCGCTCGCGCATTTGATCACCGACATGGGGTACGAACCGGTTTCAACGCCGGACGCCGAAGAGGCTTTGCGGCTCATTCGCATGGGCCGGTGACGCGTGGTCTTCGCGAGCACACATCTGGAAACTCCAGACCCGTTTGATTTTCTGGACCGCGCGCTGCGGTGCGACCCCGGCGTCCACGTCATGATCATGACCGCGCAATACACGTTGGAGGGCGCACTGGAGGCTATCCGGCGCGGCGCGGCGGATTTTCTGCCAAAGCCCCTGGACCACGTGCGGTTAAAGCGGACGCTGGATGATCTCGCCGCGCTCTATGACCAGCGGCGAAGGGTGCGTTCGCTCGAAGAGCAACTTCTGAAGGATCTGGAATTTCACGGGATCGTGGGCAAAAGCCCCGCGATGCTGGAGGTTTTTGACTTCACCCGCAAGGTTGCACGGCATTACACCAACGTTTTGCTTGTGGGCCCGACTGGCGCGGGAAAAGAATTGGTGGCGCGGGCCATTCATCAGATCAGCCCGGTGGGCCAGCAGCGGCTGGCGGTGTGCAACTGTTCGGCAATGGTGGACACACTCCTCGAGAGCCAACTCTTCGGACATGTGCGCGGCGCGTTCACCGGCGCAACCGACACGCGGCCCGGTCTGTTTGAATACGCCAACGGCGGCACGGTCTTTCTCGATGAAGTGGGCGAGACTTCTCTGCCGATGCAAGCCAAACTGCTGCGCGTGATTCAGAACCGCGAGATTCAGCGCGTGGGTTCGCCGGAAGTGAAGCAGGTGAACGTGCGGTTGATCGCGGCGACCAACCGGGATTTGCGCGCAGAAGTCCTCTCTGGGCGGTTCCGCGAAGATCTCTTTTACCGCCTGAGTTCCATTCAGATTCGCATTCCCTCGCTGGCAGAACGGCTGGAGGATATTCCCCTGCTGGTTCAGTTTTTCCTCAAGAAATACAACGATTCGTACGGAAAAAATATTGCCGGCCTCACCCGGCGGGCCCAGACAGTTCTGCTCCAGCATCCCTGGCCGGGCAATGTGCGGGAGCTGGAGAACGTCATTTCGACTGCGTGCATCACCGCCACCGGCGACTTTATTGACATCAGCGATCTCCCGGAACACCTGCAGCACCGCGGCACCCGGACTGCGGGTGACGAAGACTGGCGGCCGCTGTCGCTCGACGAAGTGCGCAAAGTGCACATCCAGAAAGTGCTCCAGATGTGCAATGGCAACCGCCTGCGCGCGGCGCAAATTCTGGGTATCGGCCGCACCAGCTTGTATCGGTATCTGAAACGCGACGGACTCGACGTCCGCCCGCACACCAGCGGCGCCGCCGCTTGAATTTTTCCTCCGCCAACAACCGGGGGCGGACCGCCTCGCCCCCGGTTAGTCTCGGCTCCCAGCTTTAAAAGCCGTTCGTCACTCACCCATCATGGCTCTTCCCCGACTGTCGGCACGGCTTCACGCCTGATACACTTTGGTCGTCGCGCGGCGCCGGCCTGGCGTGCGCCTCGATTTTTCGTGGCACCATTTTTCACTGATTTCAGGAGCGCTCTGTTTGGACGTTTCCGTTATTCTTTTGACGCGCAATACTTGCCAGCAGACGCGCGAAGCTATCCAATCCGTGCTTGCTTCCTCCGGACCCCTTTCAAAAGAAATTTACGTGATCGATAACGGCTCGACCGACGATACTGCCCGTATTTTGCCCACTGCGTTTCCGGAAATTCATTACCAGCAAATGGAAAGCAACGTCGGATTCGCTCGTGGCGTGAATCTGGCGGCTCGCGCGGCAAAGGGTGACTTTTTTCTGCTCCTGAATTCGGACGCTCGCCTGTCGCCAGACGCGCTTCAGCTTGCCGTGGAATGGATGCGCGCGGATCCCGGTTGCGGCGTCGCCGGAGCGCAATTGCTTCACGACGATGGAAAAAAACAGAATTCCATTGCCAACTTCCCTTCTTTGGCAACGGAACTCCTGAACAAATTCCTGTTGCGCGCGTTATGGCCAAAACATTTCCCCGGAAAAGAGCGGGAATATCCTGAGCCGATGGAAGTCGAATCCGTCATCGGCGCGTTTTTCCTGGTTCGCCGGGACGTGTGGGAAACGCTGGGAGGAATGGACGAACGGTTTTTCTTTTTCCTGGAAGAGACGGATTTCTGTTTGCGCGCGAGGCAAGCCGGATTTGCAACGGTGCACATCCCGCAAGTGCTCGTGTGGCATGGACAAGGCCAAACCGCGAAGCAGGACCTGCCCGCGGCCCGCATCGAATACTGGCGCTCGCGTTATGCTTACTTTGCGAAGCACCGCAGCGTGGCGGTTCGCCTGGTGTTGCGGTGTGGTTTGCTGCTGCGGCTGCTGCTCGATTCGGCGGTAAGCGGCTTGCTGACGATGGCCACCGTCGGGCTATCGCGCCGATGGCGGGAAAAGTTTGCTGTGCATCGCGCGCTGCTGCTATGGCATTTGCGGGGATGTCCTGCAGGAATCGGCCTGCCGCGGTGAAGTCAGGCCGGAGTGTTCCTGAATGAAACATCGTTTCTTTCCCCTCCAATTTGTTTTTGCTCCGCAACAGCCTCGCAAATTCCGCGCCGCTTTGCCGGATTTCCGGTATTCTGAACATGATAATTTCTTGGCCCCTTCCCCAGGCAGCCAAGATGACGTCCAAAAAAATGCGCCGCAGCGGGCGCTTGTTCAAATCCGTACCGATTCTCCTCATTGGCAGTGACGCCGAAGGCCGGATGTTTTCGGAAGACTCGCACACGGTTGTCCTTAGCCTGCACGGAGCGGGAATCGTATCCAACCACAAATTGGTCGCAGAGCAGGAGCTGATTCTTCGCTCCAAGGAAACGGACCGCGAGGCGGAAATCCGCGTGGTCGGAGAGATTGGGTCGGAGGACGGGCATTACACCTATGGCATCGCGTTTCTGGATGACGACCTGGATTTCTGGAAGATGGATTTTCCCGCGCCCCCCTCGCCGGCGGAGCGGCCGCTGGAACTGGTGCTGGAATGCGGAAGTTGCGGGGAGACGGTAACGCTGCTGAATGGCGATTACGAGTTTGACGTGTGCGCGATTCACGGCGGGCTGGTGCGATATTGCACCGACTGCGGATTTGCGACGGTGTGGAGGCGTCCGGAGCCGGGCCAGGCTCCGCGAACGATTGCGCCGAAAGCCGGGCGGAAATTGGAACCGCCGCCAATAACCGCAGTGGTTGTGGAGCATGAAGGATTGGAATTGGAAGAGGAAGACGGTGTGGCGCACCCGTTCTCTGGCTACATGGAACCGCGCGTGACGCTGATTGTGGAGCCGCGAGACGATCGGATGGAAGCGCGCGTGGAAGTGCGTGCAGAAGCGCGAGTGAAGAGCGAAGCGCGTGCTCCGGCGATCGCTGCAACCACAGCGGTGGAAGATCGGCGGGCGCGGGTGCGGGCCAAGGTGAACTACTTTGCTTGTGTGCAGAGCGCGGCGTTTGGGAAAGATGTGGTGACGTGCATTGACATGTCTCGCGGCGGGCTGGGGTTCAAGACCAGGAATGCTTATGCGATTTCGACGGACGTGACGGTGGCGGTGCCGTTTTCACCGGAATCGCCGAACGCGCCGGCGATTTATGTGCCGGCGCGCGTGGTGAATATTGCAGAGTTGCCGGAACAAAAAATGTTCCGATGCGGGGTGGCGTTTTTGCCCGCGGCGGGAACGCGGGCGCACAGCTGAACGAGATCAGTTGGCCGCGGCGGATTTTTTGGCTTCGGCGGAATCGTAACTTTCTCCATAGATAGCAGGGACTTTGCCGCCCATGGCGCGCAAATAGGTGGAGAGTTGTCCGCGGTGGTGGACGGTGTGCTTGATGGCGAAATCGAGATAGGCGACGGCGGGCAACTGGAACATGCCGCGGAAGTCCAGGATGCGGGACGCTTGCTCGGGGGTGAGGCGGGTGAGGTTGTCGAAATTCTTGGCGAAGGAGTCTTCGTAAAATTTCAGGATGTTCTCGCGGGTGATGCCGCCTTCGGGGCGGGGGATGTTGTTAAAGTCGAAGGCGCCGGAGACGATACCGCCGTAGACACGGTGCTCAAGGGCGGCGATGTGCCAGGCGATTTCGGCGGCGCTGCGGGCTTGCGGGTCGGGGCGATAGTCGGCGTTGGAAGTGGGAATGGCGGCGATGATCGCGCTGGTTGTGCGGTGCTCGTTTTTGACGGACGGAAGCTGATATTGGAGGAGAAACGCGGCTTGCTCGGGAGTCATTGGGATCATTTGGGAGTCACCTCGGTTGGGAGTAGCGGATCAATTGCTGGTTGTAGTTGATGCGGGGCGGGACAGAGTTGGTACGTGGGGAACGGGAGGCAATGTCGGCGCGCCGACATTTTTCGAGGGGTATACCCCCCTTGTTTTTGCGTATGTAGGGGAAACAAGAGAGTTACGGACAGAAATTTCGTATGCAGGGGAAATAAAGGCCTTAGAAACGAACTGAATTGGTCTGACAAGAAAACTGGTATATCCCCCTCCCCCTGGCATCACGGATGTGCGGGAATAGTTGAACTTACAGAAAGGCCTCGCATCCCTCTCGAAAGGCGCTCGGGACAGGAGTGTCGGAATAATTGGATTTGGGAGAATCTCGGGGCAGGCAGGGATCCGCGCCCTTCGGCGAAGCTCAGGGCAAGGAGAGTGGAAAGAGAAAACTCCCCGCGCAAACATGAGGCATTTTCTCAAATTATAGCTAGTTTATCAACAGTATTGTGTAGTACTGGGACGATTTTGCGGCGAAAGAGTAACGTCAAAACCCGCACCCTCGAACGCCACGAGGATGCGGCACCCAAAACCGTCCTAACCGTTGATCTGTCGGCCGCCCGTCGATTTCACAAAAACCCAAGATCGCGAAGAGCCCTTCGAGCTGACTCCCGCCGCTTCAAATCGTCGTCGCGGAGTTGTGTGGACCAGATCTGGCTCTGATCGACCAAAGCCTTGGCTTCTGGGATACCCTTCTTTAGGAGAGCGGCAATAGCGTAGATCGAATCGACGTGTCCGTAGCCACGATCTTGCAAAAACAAAAGCGTCAACTCCACATCGGCTCCGCTCCCTAGTAGCCTCCGGGCATCCTGAAAGGCTTCCGCCTCAGTGATTCCCCCTGTGGTTCGAATCACGGGCACCTCGCCGCCTACCTCGTGGTCGCACAGGGTTTCCCTTAACTGCTTCAACAATGAGGCTCGGAGAGAATCGCCACCAGAAAAAATCACGTGAAAAGGAATGGGTGCCGTGCGCTCCCGATACTCACCGCGTTCGTCTCTCCATCCCCTTACGGTTGCTTCCAGCACTCGTACGAGCACGGAGAATGCGTTGCCCGGCAGAGCCAGAAGAGAGTCAGCATTCCATAAGGTCAAGACGTAACCCGGTGCCTTGTTCCACGAGAGGTCTCTCGCCAGATCAAGTAGGGCATCCCAGTTGCCCTGAACGGATCGCGGCATACCCATGGAAACGGCAACTTCGCTGATAAGCTCGCTGGCGGTCTGGACATGTTGGACACTAGTGGCGAAAAAGGCAAAGCCGCGCTCGTCGCTAGCTTTGCGCAGTATTCCTGCATTGAGATCATCCTGAGGCACAAAGTGCACCAGTGCGCCAAATCCATTTGCAAGGTGTGACTGCCAAAATTCATCGCTCGTTTCGGGATTCATTTGATCTGGATAAAATGGTAGTAGTGAATCGGCGGGTGGCCCGGGTTCGGTAGTTTTGAATTTGTTGACATAGAGCCAGGGAGAGGATATCACTTCGGTAATTCCCGTGAAAGTAGAGAGCGGGAGGGTGCCCCAGGTTCCGGTGTTTGGTACCTGGGTCTTGGGGCGGCAGTTTCTTTCCCCGGAGTTCGCGAGAGTCACAGGGGAATTTCTTCCGACGATTTGTTTCAACTGTCATGACACTTGGAGCACTTTTTTTGCACGGGGGAATTATTTTCGAGTAGCGGTGCAACTTTTTGGTGCATACCCCCATCGAACGTTCGCGAGGGGTGTAAGCAGTTTTCTACGGAATTCGAGAGTGGTTCTCGAAAACGGAACGGAGCGGCGGGGAATTTATGAATAACCGTACGATCCGGAGGGAAAAGGAACTGCACTATTTTAGTGCAGACTGAAAAGCAAGAACTTGCAGGGCGCGGAGAGTTTGGCAAGTTGCTTGCATTTGAGTGGAACGTTGGCCTGCCTGGGTGGTGGAGGTCCGGTCTATAGCCGCCACGCGGTACTCAGTAAATAAAAACTAAAAGAGGTGTAACTTGAAATTTTTCAAGCGATGGATACGTGTGTCTGTAGCCGTCTTGTGCCTCTGCGGGCTGCTTGCGGGAAGTTGTCTACCGGCAAAGGCGCAGAACTCGACGACAGGCGAAATTGTGGGAACGGTGAATGACCCGGCGGGTGCGGTGGTTCCCGGCGCGAAGATCCACCTGAGAAGCCTATCGCAGAACGAAACGCGAGAGACGCAAACGAGCAGCACGGGGCTGTACCGCTTTTCGCTGCTGTCCCCCGGCAAGTATGAATTGAAAATCGAGGCGAAGGATTTCGAGAGCTTGGTGCGGACGGTTGAGGTCTCGCTGGGAGCAACCCAGACGGTGGACCTGAAACTTACGATTGGAGCGACGTCGCAGGTGGTGACGGTGACCGAGCAGGCGCCGTTGCTGCAGGCGTCCGACGCGAGCGTGGTGACGACGATTTCGGAAACGACGGTGCAGAATGTGCCGAATCCCGGGAACGACATCACTTACTCGGCGTTGCTGACGCCGGGGACGACGGAAAACACGTCGGGTGGGTTTGGGAATTTCTCCGCCAACGGAGTATCGGCGACAAGCAACCTTTTCACCGTCAACGGAATGGATTACAACGACCCGTACCTGAACCTGAACAATTCCGGGGCGACAAACCTGACACTGGGACAAAACGAAGTGCAGGAAGTAAGCGTGGTGACGAACGGGTACGGCGGGCAGTTTGGCGGCCTGGCGGGATCGAACGTGAACATCACAACGCGCAGCGGAACGAACGATTTTCACGGCGACTTGAAGTACTTCTGGAACGGCCGGACGCTGAACGCGAACCCCACGTTCAACAATTCCAGCGACACGCCGCGCTCGTTTGTAAATGCAAATCAATATGGCGGCGATTTCGGCGGCCCGATCATCAAGAACAAGCTATTCGGGTACTTCAACACGGAAGGGTTGTACCTGGTGATCCCGACCTCGACGAAGACGGTGGTACCAACCCAGCAGTTTGAGAACGACGTGATCGCCAACCTGCAGCAGCAGGGACTGACGAATTCGGCGGCGTTTTACCAGAATATATTCCAGCTATACAACAATGCCCCGGGGATCAACAGAGCGCAGGCCGGAGGCGGACCAAACGATCCAACGGGATGCCAGACGGCTGCGGGCGGGCCGTTGCTCTTTCCCAACGTGGATCCGGCATTCGGAAACGGATCGACTTCGCCCTGCGCGCAATTTTTCTTTTCGAACGTGAACGCGAAGACGCACGAGCAGCTGTATTCGTTCCGCATCGATTACAACATTGGGGCGAAGGACACGATCTACGGACGCTACCAGCAGGATAAAGGGGTGCAGGCGACGTTCACGGACCCGATCAATCCGGTATTCAACGCAGTGAGCAACCAGCCGGAATACCAAGGGCAGATCAACGAGACGCACTTCTTCAGCGGGACAGCGGTGAACCAGGTGGTGGTTTCGGGACAGTGGTATTCGGCGCCTTTTTCGCAGCCGAATCCGCAAGCCGCGTTTCAGGCATTTCCGACGACGCTGGCGTTCGGCAACGGCCTGTTTACTACCCTGGGCGGACTGGATTTTGCGTTCCCTCAGGGCCGCAATGTGACGCAGGCGCAGCTCTCGGATGATTTTTCGAAGAGCTTCGGCCGGCACACGCTGAAGGTGGGGCTGAAGTTCCGGAGAAACGATGTTACGGACTCCAGCTTCGGGCAATTTGCCAACGGACTTGTAACCGAAGGAACAACCGCGGATTTCATTTCCGGGGGAATTGGGACGGTGCCCGGCGACACGGGAGCCACACTACAGCAGCAATTTGCGCAGAGCAGCGCGCAGCGTTTCACGTTCTGGCAACTCGGCGGGTATTTGGAAGACGACTGGAAGATCCGGCCCAATCTGACGCTGACGTTCGCTTTGCGGATCGATCACGACTCCAATCCGTCGTGCAAAAGCAACTGTTTCGCGAACCTGGTGGAACCGTTCACGGCACTGGTAAACGACCCGACCCTGGGAGGAGCGAACGCCGCCAATATCCCCTACAACCAAATCATCAATTCGGGGCTCTCGACTGCATTCAAAGACTACACGGGAGTGGAATGGGCGCCGAGGTTTGGCTTCGCGTGGCAACCGGGCAGATTCGGAAAGAGCCTGGTGGTGCGCGGAGGGTTCGGCATCTTCTACGACGGGTTCCCCGGGCAACTGGTGGATAACCTGGCCGGAAATGCTCCGAACGTAAGCACATACTTCGTGAATGGCGGATATCTGGCGCCAAACGAGACCACAGGGCCAGGAAGCCTGTTCACGATTGCCGCAAATTCCAACGCTGCGTTCGTAAACGGCTTCCCGCAAGGAATCACGCTTGCGCAGTTGCAGGCGAGCGGAACGCAGTTTTCCGCGCCTTCGTTCAATTACACGCCTAACTACAATCCGCTCCCGTACTACGAGAAGTGGAGCCTGGAAATAGAGAAGCAGATCGGCGCGAATACCGCGCTGACGGTGGGCTACGTGGGAAATCACGGGCTGCACGAGACAACGCAGTACAACAGCGTGAACGCGTTTGCGCCGCTGAGTGCATTTCCGAGCGGGTTTGCAGGACTGCCGACGACTGCACCCGACCCACGATTCAACCAAGTGACCGGGTTGTACAACAATGCCATCTCCGACTACAACGGCGTGACCGTATCGTTGGTGCATCGCTATTCGTCCGGTCAATTCAGCATCAATTATACCTACAGCCATGCCCTGGACGAAATCTCGAACGGAGGGTTCTCGACGTTTGCGTCCACGCAGTTCGGGGCGACGAACAACTCGATTCAATTTCCGCAAACTCCGTTTAACCTGCGAGCCAACTACGGGAACGCGGATTACGACATTCGCCACCAACTGAACGCGAATTACGTTTGGACGTTGCCATTGAAGAGGCTGACATTTGGCCACGGGCCGGATGCGGCTTTGAAGGGCTGGCAAGTTTCCGGGACGGCGTTCGTACGATCAGGCTTGCCGTTCACACCTGTGGATCTGGGCACGAGCGCCGCACTGAATGGATTTGGATACGGCGGCACGGTGTTCGCCACGCCGCTGGCGCCGAACACAAACCAGAAGTGCACGGGCATCACTTCCGCCGGGCCAACCTGCATCGGTTCGGGGCTGTACACGACGTCGGCGACAGGGTTCAGCACGCTCGCGAGGAACACACTGCGCGGGCCGGACTACTTCAACGCCGACTTCTCCATCATGAAGTACATTCAAGTGCCGAAGTGGGAGAAAGCGAAGTTCGCGGTTGGAGCGCAGTTTTACAATGTGTTCAATCATCCGAACTACGACCTCCCCATCGCCAACGTAGCAGCCACGGGGAGCTTTGGACAAATCATCCGCACGGTTTCGGGGCCGACGTCGCCATTCGGTTCGGTGCTGGGAGCGGATGCTTCCCCGCGGTTGATTCAGTTGAAGGCGCAGTTTACGTTCTAGGCCAATAAAGAAGTAGAAAGAGGGGCGGCCTTTGGGCTGCCCCTATTTGTTTGGGGAAAGGAATAGATGTATCGCGAGGATTGAAGATCAGGTGGTGGGGTTTAGTCCGTAAAAGCGGAGTCGCAGAGGGAGCGGTGGAATCTCAGAGGTGAGACGGGTTGGGCGAGAAAGTGGAGGGATGGCGAGGGGCATCAGGATGGGAGTGTTGAGAAGGATTTAGGATGGGTGTAAGAGACTCCATTTCATGCAGATAGGAGTAGTTAGCTTCTGGTGAACGTGGAGAAAATAGAGTGGGCCGTGGAGGTGGGCTTGCACGTTTTCTACAACATCTTGAGGTATGCCGGAGGACGGGGCGGCCTGTCCGGCTAAGCGGGGAAGGTCGAAAGCCAATGAAGAACAATTCAAAGAAGATTCGGGGGATCCTTGCGGGTGCCGTATTGATGGCGGCAAGTGCTGGACTGAGCGTGGCTCAGGAAATTACCTCCAGCCGGAAAGTGTTGAAGTCGGTGGCGGCGCAGTACCCTTCGGTGCTGAAGCGGAGAGGGATTGGCGGGACTGTGAAATTGCGGGTGCTGATAAATCCGAATGGAACCGTGAAGGACGCGCAGGTGCTGGGAGGGAATCCGATCCTTGCCGATTGCGCGGTGAAGGCGGTGAAGCAGTGGGTGTTTGTGGCGTCGGAGAAAGAGGAGAGTATTGAGATTTCGGTGGGGTTCGATCCGAATTCTTCGGGCGAGTAGTTAAAGTCGAAGAATTAACGCAGAGATCGCAGAAGCGCAGAGTTCGCTGAGAAGAGAAGATAAAAAAACGGCCCGTCCTCCTGAGGTGGACGGGCCGTTGTGTTCTCGGAATAAGAAATTAAGTCTAGAAGAGGTTCCAGAGGAACTGGTTGTAGACCTCGTGGTGGTATTGAACTTCGGGGGCTTTCACAAACGTGCCGAGCGCGCGCGGGCAGCGATCCGCGGAAGCGCGTTTTAGATCAGCGTAGCGGCCTTTGACGTCGGCGCCGAGGAGTTTGGTTGTCCAGTCGGCTTTTTCGAAATGGTCGATGGCCGTGTAGATGTTGTCCGGAAGATACCGCTCGGCCTGGCGAAGATTCTTGATTTTTGAAGTTTCGCCGTCGATGCCGCTTCTGAAAATCGAATACATGACCAGGTAAGGATTGGAATCCGGAGAGACCGACCGGACTTCGACGCGCATGGATTTTTCATTACCGATGGGAATGCGAATCATCGAGCCGCGGTCGACCGGCGAGGCTTTAATCTGGTTGGGCGCTTCGAAGTGCGGGTCGAGGCGGCGGTAGGCGTTGACGCTGGCGTTGAGCAACAGGCAAATGTCATTCCCGTGCGTCAGGATGCGGTCAATAAAGGACCAGCCGGTTTTGCTGAGTTTTTCTTCTCCCTTGGGATCCCAGAAAAGATTCTTGCCGTTTTCGCTGATGGAAACATTGGTGTGCATGCCGCTGCCGTTGACGCCAACGACGGGCTTGGGAAGGAAGGAAGCGGTGAGGCCCATTTTGTTGGCGACCTGGCGGCAAATCAGTTTGTAGAGCTGAATCTGGTCGGCGGCGTTGACCACTTCCGAATAACTGTAGTTGATTTCGAATTGCGAAGGCGCCACTTCCGGGTGGTCTTTTTCATTCTGAAAGCCCATGGCGCGCTGCACCTCGGCGGTGGTGTCGATGAATGTGCGGAGGGGATCGCCTGGGAGCGAATGGTAGTAGCCGCCGGTGTTGACGTAGTCGAATTTTCCGTTTTCGTGGTAATGGCGCTCGGCGTCAGCTCCTTTGAAAAGAAAGCCTTCGATTTCGTTGGCGGCGTTGAGCGTGTAGCCTTCCTTTTTGTGGAGGGCTTCAGCGTAATGTTTGAGGACCCCACGGATGTCGGCGGAATAGGGCGAACCGTCCTTGTCGATCACTTCCCCGAAGACCAGAACTTTGCCGCTGCCGAAATAGTCGGCGGGCGCCCAATAGAAAGAGCCCCAATCGATGCCGAGTCGAAGATCGCTTTCGCGCTGGGCGGTGAACCCGCGGATGGAAGACCCGTCGAAGGTGAGGTTATCCCATGATTTGAGGAGGAACTTTTTGTCGTAATCGAGCATGTGCAGGCGGCCTTCGAGGTCGCTGAAGAGGACGGTGACCGCCTTGATGCGCTTTTCCGTGCCGAGATACTTGAGGCGTTCCTCCTGGATTTTATGAACGGGAGTGCGATTCTTGCGCTGTTCTTTGGCTTTGAGATTGAGTTCTTCGAGTTCGTCGTAGGAGAGAGAGAGAAAATTACGCAGTTCGGTGGACATGAATCTCCTTGATTGGGAGCGCTAAACGCCAGATTGGCAGTTTGGGGGTGGACATCACTGACAATGTAAAGGTAGCGCGAGGGGAAATGAAGCGTCAAATGGAAAAAGGAATTTCCACAAGAGGAAAAATGAATGGGAAGGATAAGAAAAGTGAATAGCTGGCGACGGTGTGAAATGTGATTTTTTGACAATCGAAGTAAGGCGCGGTTGATCGCTTGTCGTGGTCCCTCCGTCCCGGTGAAGTATGCGGGGCGCAGAAGGCCGCTCAGTGACCGAGGTACCAGAGGTTGGGGCCGTGCGTGGCGGTTGGATGTGGAGGCGTGTTTCGGAAAGGGACAAGGGTGTGAAGTTGATGCAGGAATGGAAAACTGCGGCATCCCTTAAGGGTAGTGTTTGCAAGGGGATTTGGGCGAACGGGATTGGCCAGCGTCCTGCACTTAGAGAAGGAGTAAGAACGTTACAGGCTCCCAGGAGCGGTTGGTGCAAACCGGTTGCTCAGAGGAGTCGTGAAGTACCCCCAAGCACGCACCTCGATCCAGCCCGCCAGAAACCTCACGGGCGCCATGAGTTCACCCTGAACCACTTGTGGCGCCCTTTCCTCCCTGAAGAAAGTAATCAGTTATCAGTTATCAGTTATCAGTTATCAGTTGGCAGTTGGCAGTTGGCAGTTTGAGATGGAAAGATTCGGCGCCACGGCTATCGCTGGCGGAGCTGGAGGGTGTCGGTTGAGCGGTCGGCCTCGGGAGGCGGGCCAAACGGGAGCACAGCGGGGAATCGTGGTCCCACTGAGAAAGAGAAAGCCCGCCGTGTTGGCGGCGGGCTCTGGACATTTTAGGAATTGTCGAGGGATTGCTAGCGCGCGGGTGGGGCGGCATTAGGTGCAACATTCGCAATCGAGGCGGAAATTACTGGAACGGTCAACGTGCTGTCGAGGCGCGTGAGCAGGCCGGTTTCGGCGGGGAGATCCACTTGCCTGCCTTTGCGCGCGACGACGTAAACGGCGCCGGCAGCGAAACCGATGCCCATTCCGCGGGCAACGTTGCCGAAGAGGGCGCCCATCAAGCTGCCGCCGCCACCACCAATGAGCAGTCCATAGGCGTCACCTTTATAGTCGTGCTTTTGCTGGATAACTTCCCCTTCGGTAATTTTCATGTCGTTACGAGGCTTGCTGTAAGAATCGACCCGCGGCCTGCCAATGGCGACAATGCTCATCTGGATGGGGATAAGGCGGCTGTCGATCTCAACGCTTTTGAAAGCCAGATTCATGTAGGCCTGGCCGCGGAAGAGCGAGAAATTTTTGGGTTTCTGGATGGTCCCGACAACGCCGTGGACGCGGGTTCCGGCGGGGAGAATAATGCGGCTGTCGAGAGCGACGGGTTGGGAGAGGACGGCGATGAAAGGATCGCCTTCGCGGCTGGTGGAACTGCTGACGGGAGTGAGAAGTGTAAGGTGGACCTCGGTGCCCTGAATGATTTGACGAGGTTCGGCGGAAGCGGGCGAAGGTAGCACTGCTGAAAAAGCTAAGGCAAAAACGAGAAGTACAGAGACAACGGCTTTCATAAGATTCCTCCTGCTGCACGTGCGTGCAGGTTTGGTGTCCCCGTGACGTGGGGAGCGGCCGCTGGTAAGGCGGGCTTGCGCTGGCGCGCGGACCTGGTCGCCGCTGCGAACAGCACCCAGGCGGTTGGGGAGGAACTCCAACCTGAGAGAAAGGTTAGTGGAGAAGCGGAAACGACGCAAGCAAGTCGCGAGGTGCCTTGCGTGGGAAGGCACTAGGCAGGCGAGCGGCACGGCATCGTAAAAGCACTTTTATTTGCGTTCGGCAGGAGAGGGAGTACACTTTCCGGCAATATATATTGAGGTTCAATTCGGCCGAACCCGGGGGGTCATGGATGAAGCTGCTTCCTCAAATTCCGCGCGCGGTGTTTCTCGTGTTCTTAGCGCTGGTTGCTGCTGCTCCACAAATTTTTGGGCAATCCAAACCGGATGCGGGTACGCCGCAGGTGCCGGCGATCAAGGTCCGCACGGGATTGGTGCTGATACCGGCGGTGGTAACGGATACAAATAGGAACCGTGTACCGGATATGAAGAAGGAAGACTTTGTGGTGCTGGAAAACGGGAAGCGACAAGAGATCGCCCTGTTTGACCACATAACCACGAAGGCCGAGGTAATGAAGCCAACGGCCGTGCCTGCGGGAGTATTTACGAATACAGTGCAGCAGGGCGGAAACCGGGTGACCATCTTCGTCCTGGACCTGGTCAACTCAAAGATCGAAGAGCAAAAGGAAGCGCGCAAACAACTACTGGATTTCCTGTCGAAGTCCCTGGACGAGCAGGAACCGGTGTGCCTAGTCGCCGTCAACTCAAAAGGCGCGTGGCTGTTGCATGGATTCACGACAGACCCGAAAGTATTGCTGGAGGCGCTACGCAGTGTGAAGCATGAACGGTCGGAGCTGGACAGCCCGGCCAGGAATCCCGAAGAGGAAATATTTCGAATGGTGCAGGGCACGAACACCAAGAATGCAGGAGCAAACGCGGCGATGGAAGCGTCGCGGCTGAACGTCCTGGAAATGGAAAGCACGTTTCAAGATATTGGCGCGGGCGAAAGAATCCGCTTGACGCTGCTGTCGATGCTGGAGATCGCGGACGCGTTCGTTGGAATTCCGGGCAGGAAGTCGCTGATCTGGGCAACGGCCGGATTCCCGTTTGATATGGGAGACGAGTCGGCATTTGAAAAAAGCGGAGCGCTGCATAGTCTGGGACAACAAGGACTCATCTCCCTTTATGAGCAGACCTGGCGAACACTGGAGGCGGCGAACATCGCCGTGTATCCGTTGGATGTGAGCGAATTAGTGAATCCCGGTTTCGTCGGCGCCGGAATTGGGGTACCCCTGCCGCGCCACACGATGCTGGATATGCATGTGGCGAATCTGGAGAATTTCGCGAACATGACGGGGGGGAAATTCTGCGACCGGAGCATGGACGCAGGGAAATGCTTCAAGGAAGCAGCAAGTGATTCGTCGGATTACTACCTGCTGGGAATTTACGACAAAAGCGGCGCGGAAAAACCGGGTTGGAGAAAGTTGAGCGTGCGGACAATGCGTAGCGGCCTGGAGATTCGGGCAAGAAGCGGTTACTACCTGACCGGAGCCGGACACGACACGCCGACGGATACCAAACTTATGCAGATGGCGTTGTTCTCCCCTTTTGACTACACCGGGTTGCCTGTCAGCGTGCGGCTGCTGGAAGTGTCGGCGGGCAGCAAACCGGGAATGAAGAAGGTAGGTTTTGTGTACTCCATTCCTGCGGCGGCGGTGCGGATTGATGAAGAAACGGGAAACCAACTTAAGCTGGAGTTTGGCGCGGTGGCGCGGAATTCGACAGGAAAGATGGTGGGAAACTTCAGCAAGGTGGTCGAGGGGAAGATGAGCCAAGGGCAAGCCCAGCAGGTGCACGAAAAGGGGATCTTTTTCACGGGGACGATGGAACTGGGTCCGGGAGAGTATTCGTTGAGCTTTGCAGTGATGGACAAGATGAACGAAAACACGGGAAGCGTGGCGGCGCCGTTGAAGATAGAGTGATGTGGGCGCGTTTTGACGATGGAGTGTGTGTGCTAAACTGAAAGTGCAGTCGCCAGTTCAAGACTGCCGAATCGTGGAACTTCGGGCTTCGTGCAACGAGGTCCCGCGAACCCCGCCAGGCCCGGAAGGGAGCAACGGTACCGGGTAAGCCGAGTGTGCCGCGGAGACCCCGAAGTTCCTCGATTTGATGGAAGTCCTCAGTTTGCAGTAATCAGTAAGAGGCGATCGGTTAGCAGCTAAGAGCGATCAGGAAACAAGTTATTGCTAGTTTCTCGGCGGTAGATACCCAACAAAATTATTTTGGAATATTCTGGCTGCGAAGCTGCTCCGGCTTTTCGCTTGCCCGCGTGTAGCGTCCACCTTCAGGTGGACGCTACCAAGAACTTTCGCTTTTGACTTTTGCGGAGCGGACGCTGAAAATGAAGCCACGATTTGCTGAAACGGCGAGGAGCACGGCACACCGACACGTATGACTTACCAAGTGATTGCACGGAAGTGGCGGCCGCAAACGTTTGCGGATCTTGTGGGGCAGGAGCATGTGACGGAGACGCTGGCAAACGCGATCAAGAAGGATCGCGTGGCGCATGCGTACATTTTTTCCGGGGCCCGCGGTGTGGGAAAGACTACGGCGGCGCGAATTCTGGCGAAGGCGATGAACTGCGTGAACGGGCCGACGGCGGAGCCTTGCGGGGTTTGCGATTCGTGCAAGGAGATTGCGGCGGGAAGTTCGCTGGACGTAATTGAGATTGACGCAGCATCAAACCGCGGCATCGACCAGATACGCGAGTTGCGGGAGATGGTGCGGTATGCGCCGGCGGCCTCGCGGAGCAAAGTAGTGATCCTGGACGAAGCACACATGCTGACGGGCGAAGCTTCGAACGCGCTACTAAAAACTTTGGAAGAGCCGCCGGACCGGGTGATTTTCGTAATGGCGACCACGCAGCCCGAGGATCTGGAGGATACGATCCGGTCCAGGTCGCAACATTTTCATTTCCGGGCGCTGACGTTCAACGAGATTACCGACCGGCTGAAATACATCGCGTCGAAAGAAAACCTGAAGATTGAAGATGGCGCGCTGGCGGTGATTGCGCGGATGGCGGAAGGCAGCATGCGCGACGCGCTGTCTCTGCTAGAGCAGGCGCGCGCGTATTGCGGCGACGATATTCAAGACCAGGCGGTGCGGGACCTGCTGGGCGTGGTGCCGGAAGATGCGCTGAACGAACTGGTGCAGGCGATTGCGGAGCAATCTGCAGAGCGGGCGCTGGGGCTGGTGCATCGATTCCAAAAAGAAGGGCGAAACCTGCAGCATTTCTGCCGCGAGGCGATCCGGCACATGCGGAATCTTTTGATCGCGCGGGTTTGCGGAGCGGATTCGGATTTGCTGGCAGCTACGCCGGACCAGCGGCCGGGATTGGCAAAGGCCGCTGCGTTGTTCAGCGAAGAAGATTTGACGAGATATTTTCAAATTTTGTTGCAGACGGACGATTCGCTGCGGCGGGCGATGGATCCGCGGGTGCATCTGGAGATGGGATTTTTGCGGCTGGTAAATGCGGCGCGGCTGGCTCCGCTGGAGGAATTGTTGGCGGAGGCGAAGAGCGCGGGTGGCAACGGGTCCGGCGGAGGATCTGCGCCGAGAACGACGGGTTCGGGATCCGTGACCCCGTCGTTACCAGCGCGATCAGCTACGGCGGGGGCGATGCGCGCAGCACCAATGGCTCCGAGTTTTTCGGGTGCGATGGAGTTGAACCAAGCAAAGGCGCCCGCTTCGGAAAGCGGCCGCTACAAAAGCGATGAGATGGCGGTGGCAAAGCCGGAAGTAATTGCGGTGAGCGCCTCAGGAGCGGCGGCCGCGCCGGCGCTGGAGATGGAAGAAAAAGGCGCACAGGCAGGAGTGCCTGTGCCACAAGTTGCGACAGCGCCAGCGGCGAAAGAAAAATTGAGAGAGGTTGCTTCGAGCGGGTTGGATGCGGGGCAGGTGGCGGAGATTAAGACGGCCATACAAGCGCAGCAGAAATTTATCGGGGAATTGCTGGAACATTCTTCGCGATGGGAACTGGATGGAATGGAATTGCGGATTTATTTTCCAGCGGAGAAGAGCACTTTCGCCGGCTTGATCGAAGGTCGCGACACGCTGGAGAAAATCCGTAACGCTTCGGGCAAGGTACTAGGGCGGGCGGTGCGCGTCTGTGCTAAGCTGGAAACTGGTGCGGCAAAGGATGCGAACGCATCGCGAGCCGCAAGCAGCACGCAGGAAATTCGCGCGCAGTTCGAGAACGACCCGATGGTGAAATCGATGTTGCAGCGATTCGGCGGGAGAATTTCCGAAGTGCGGCGGCAAGGCGAAGAATAGGCCACACGGCAAAGTGAGGCTGAGATGAACATGGAAGTGAACGCCCTACAACAAATGCTTTCGCGGCTGCGGCAGGTGCAGGAAGATTTGCAGCGGCAGGTGAATTCGGTTGCAGTGGAGGCGTCGGCCGGCGGCGGCATGGTGACCGTGAAGATGAACGGCCAGAAGCAAGTGCTGGAAGTTAGGATCGAGCCGGAAGTGTTTGCGGGCAAGGATCAGGAAATGCTGCAAGACCTGGTGCGGGCGGCGGTGAACGAAGCCTCGCGGCGAGTGGATGATGAACTCGCGGACCAGATGAAGAGCCTGGCGGGCGGAATCCCCGGCATGGCGGGAATGAAGATTCCCGGATTGTTTTAAGAATTTCAGAAGATCATTTTTCGAGAGCTTTTACGGTTGCTTTCCCTCGGCGCGCTGAATCCTGATTTTCCTTTCCGTCGCGACAACAAAACACCCTTTCCAGTTTTCAACATTTTCATTCTCAAAAATCTGTCGCAACCGATAAATCAGATTTGATCTGCTGGGACTGCTTAGTCGGATCAGTAAAATGCCGTGATGACGGCCGGGAATGAACTTCCTTGTGTCCGAAAAGTCGAGGTCCTGAGTGATCAAGAACCTCCCCTCTCGCTGCGCAGCGTTCCAGATGCCTGCGTCCTGGCCTCCGGTTAATTGTTCATCGAATACAGAATGGACATCATGGCCAAAGTGAGCAAGCGCCGCGCAGAGAGTGCGCGGAAGATTTTCATCCAACTTGAGGTTCATCGAATGCGGGGTGTTTCCGGAGTGGGCAAGTCTTCTTCGGCAGATGCGGCTGCAAACGCGATCGCCGCCTGAACGTCTTCCGGTTTGAGGCTTGGAAAATCGTTCAGAATGTCCTGGGCAGAATCACCCTCAGCGAGGCTGGCAAGCACGGTACGCAGCGGCACCCGCGTCCCGGCGAACACAGGTTCGCCCCCACAGATGGAAGGATCCCGGATAATTCGTTCACGATGGTTCATGGCCAGAATGGGCCCGGTTCGTTCACGGGGCCGACTGGGGCCTAGTCTAGCACCAATTGCCACAAGATTTGCGGAAGCGAACTTCACGTTCCAATTAACAAACTATGCGTAGCTACGGGCGAAAGTTTTCGACGAGCATGATGTAGACGAGCGGTTGGTCCTGGAAGCCGATGAGCATAGTGCGGCCATCCGGGGAGATGGCCAGCGCGGGAGCGCCGTTGCTCGGTTGCTGATGCTCCGCAAGCATCGCCAGCGAACTTGTCTGGGTCGCAAAGGAGTAAAAGTAAAGTCCGGGTTTGGCTGGCGCGGCCACCTCGGGGTAGTAGATGCCTTCGGAAGTTATGGCGTAATAGCCCCATCCGCCAACGGGCGGGCCCTCGAACATTTTTGTTTCTTCACCTCCGCTCGCGGGGACGCGCCAGATACCGGGAAGGTCGCGGCCTTTCGCGTAATAAAGATACTTTCCATCGAGTGAAGGAAGCGCCGCGAAGCCTCCCTGCTGCGTAATTTGCGCGGGCGAATTTCCTGACGGAGAAATTTTCCACACTTGCCATCCGCCGCTGCGGTTTGAAGCAAAATAAATCCACTTTCCGTCCGTCGACCAGCTGGGAACGGCGCTGTCAAAGTCCCCCTGAGTTACCTGCCGCGGCTGCCCGCCTTCGGAATTGATCACGAAAATTTGGGAATGGCCGCCGGGGCGCGAGTCGAACGCAATCTGGCGGGAATCGGGAGACCAGCGCGGCGTCCCGGTGAGGTTTGTGGAGAAATGCGTCAGTTGGACGGTGTTGGAGCCGTCAGCGTCGGCGCGCCAGATTTCGTGATACCCGGTGCGCGAGGATTGAAAAATGATGTGCTTGCCATCGGGAGAAAATTGCGGCCCTTCCTCTATACCGGTGGAGGTGATGAAGCGCTCCAGCGGGCCGGAGACTTTGTGATCGGCGCTGAGCGAGCCTTTCCAGATCGCCACAGAGTAATTCACGCTGGTGTAGGCGAGGCGATTCCCTTTCCTGCTGATCGCGGGGCGCATGGACCAGCCCGCTCCCGCGATGGGCAGGCGCAGCGGTGTGCCGCCTTGCGCGGAAACACGCCACAGACTTGGAGAACCCTGACGGGAAGAAGAGAAGACCAGGTCTTTGCTATCGGGCGTCCACGCGATTCCCTGAATGTCGGCGTGGTCAAAGGTGATTTGCGCCGCCGGGCCGCCCGTGACCGGAACGCGATAAATCTCCATCACGTCAAGTGTGTTGCGGACGAAGGCGAGCAATTTTCCGTCTGGTGAAAACGCGGGAGAGAGATCGCCAAGAGTCCCCGCGGCTGGCGTGGTGATCGGCCGTACTTCGAGCGTGTCCAGCGACAGGAGAACAATCTTTGAAGCCTCGCCGGGAGAATCGCTGTCACAGAAGGCGAGATATTTCCCGTCCGGGGACCAATCAAGCGCGTCGACCTTGCGGTAGGAGCGCACCGTATAGAGTCGGCGCTCGGAACCTCCAAGGGAGGCGGTGATGTAGACGGAAAGCGATTGCTCCTTTTGGTTGAAGCGAAAGAAAGCAATGTAGCGGCCGTCGGGGGACCACGCGGGAGCAAATTCGAAAGATTGGTCGTCTGCGCTGGTCAGGCGGCGCGGAGAATCAGCGGCCCCGATCTGCGAAACATAAATATGAGCGTAGTTCCCTTTTTCCCCGGCCCACACGAACGCGACTTGATCGCCATCCGGCGAAAACGAGGCGTCGCTTTCCCGGGGAAGTCCGTTTAGCGGGGCGATGCGAATTTCGGCGCGCTCGCCGCCGCGGGAACGAAAGAAAAAATACCCGGCGATCAGCAGAGCGACGCAAAGGAGGAGCAGGGCGGAAGCTGCGAGATAGGTTGTGAGCCGGGATTTGGAAGGCGCATTCGCAGGAGCGGCCGAAGAGATGTCGCTTTGGCTTGCTGCCGAGAGTCCGGGAGCCGGCAATGGAGTTGGTACGTTCGTTGGGGCAACGGCATGCAGATGGGCGCGGGGCGCGGCGCTGGCGGAAACGGGAGCAATGAAGCGGTAGCCGCGCTTTGGCAGAGTCTCGATGAACCGGGGATTGTCGGCTTCGTCGGAAAGGGCGTCACGAAGTTTGTTAATGGCGGTATTCAGGCCGTGTTCGAAATCCACGAACGTGTCTTCGGGCCACATGCGCTTTTGGAGTTGTTCGCGGGTGACGACCAGGCCGGGGTGTTCCAAGAGGATGGCGAGGATTTGGAAGGGGCGATCCTGGATTTTGAGGCGGATGCCGGATTTGCGAAGTTCGCCGGAGAGCAGGTCGGCCTCATAGGCGCCGAAGCGAACGACCGAGGGAAGCTGGGGCGAACTGGTCAAGAAATCTCCTGCAGGTAAAGACGGAACTGTAGCACAAAAAATTTGATCCAGCGGCTATCAATCGCGGTTGAGAGAGCTGGCTAAGGCATTCCTTTTCTTTGTTTTGGACGGTGAGATTTCTTTTTCCCGTGGCTTACCCGGCGGGCATTGTGGGCCCGGCAGGGTTCTGTGAAATTGGGCGCGTTCCTGAGGAACGGAACCAATTTCAAACGAGGAGAATGAAAATGAACAGCTTTCTGAGAAGTTTGTTGATGGCCAGTTTGGTGATGGTCGCAAGCGGCGCCGCCGTCCGGGCACAGCAGGCGGAGCGAGTAGTGAAGTTTGAAGCGTCCTTTGCGTTTGAGGTGGAGAACAACAAACTGCCCGCCGGGGAATATACGGTACTGGTGCAGGGCGGGTGGCTGCAGATTCAGGGGAAGGATGGCAAGGGTCTGGCGCATTCGTTGACGATGCCGGTCACGAGCCGTGGGCAGAAGACGGTGGCAAAGTCACACGTAGTGTTCCACAACTATCAGGGGCGGTATTTCCTGGCGCAGATCTGGGCGTCGGGACAAGAAAAAGGCCGGGAGTTGCTGGAGACGCGCGAAGAGCAGCAGTTGGCGAAGCGGCAGGAGATGGCGGTGGTCAATGTGCCGTTGAATAATGGCGGTGCGAAGTAGGAATCCGTGATGGAGTGGTCGCATGGTCATTCAAAAAGGCGGGAGTTTGCGGCGAGCGGAGCAGATTCCCTTCCTTTCAGAAGTTCGGGCGATGCGGCCTGTACCTGAACGTTCGGCCAGTGATGCCTGCCTGGAAACCACCGCGCCACAATTGCCCCGGGCAGTGAGATGGCGTCATATCCTGATTCTGTATGGACAGCCAAAATCCCGCTAAGCCAACGCTACGATTGAAAAGCCGGCGCAGCCGGCGGATCGATTTGAACGTTTCCGTTGTGGTGCACAGACCGCCCAAAGAAGGCCCAAAGTTTTCTGAAAGTACTAAGACCCTGGTGGTCAACGCGCACGGCGCACTGCTGGCCCTGAAGGGCATGGTCGCTCCCAGGCAAAAACTGTTCCTGCAAAACACAGCCAGCGGGGAGCAACAAGAATGCCGCGTAGTCTCCGTGAATCACGACATGTCGGGGCCGCCCACGGTGGCGGTGGAATTCACAAAGCCCTCACCGGCCTTCTGGCGCGTGGCGTTTCCGCCTACGGATTGGTCCTAAAGTGGCTAGGGCAGCCTTCTGCCAGTGTCAGTCTCGAATCTTTCCGGGCAGAGAGTAGTCACTTCTACGATTACAGCGTTAAGCAGGCCCGCTCACTAGTTTGGTTATTCTTGAGGATTCGCGCGGCCTAAGTTCTTCGGCCGTTGATTGTTTGCCCTTCACAACGAAACCTAATACCAAGCCCATCCCAGCCTGCCATATGGCCCAAAGGGAAAACATGTGACTTGGATAGCCTTGGGCGTTCCGTACTGTTTCGGTGGGAGGAGTCAGATTCAGTGAATGAATGATCTGCCACAGTGCAATGCCTAAAGAAGGACCAAGCGCCCATCCTGCGATAGCCAAGACTGCTCCCGCGGGAGTCCAGGAAATAGCTTTGAGAATTCGGCGTTGCCAGGTATCCCCAGAATTGAACAGCAGCGAGACCACACAAATTGTGCAGAATCCCCCGGTGAGTCCGCCAACAACCAACGCCAAATCTGTAACCTCGCCAATTCTCTCGATAGGGACAAGGCCGAGGGGGTGTAGGGAGAATTCGGCCGCAGCCGTGAACGCGAGAAAGTAGGCTGCAGAGGACGCTACGGTGATCGCGATTGCCCGCCACAGGCCACGTGAATACCCGCGGAAGGCTAAACAGCCCGAGATGATCGCGCCAAACACGAAACCGGGCCAAAAAAGTGTGCTGAAATCCAACAACTTGTCGTGATGCGATGCCAAGAACTGTCCTAGCGGGAAGTTCGCGCCGATGGTAATCAACGCTGAAACCAGTCCGCCGGAGGAGGTTAGCAGGATGAGAGCTGGGTCGCGTTTCTGAAGATTCATTGTGGAATCAAGCTTAACCTAGAAGCCACGAAACTCAGCAGTTATATCACGACTGTGTCTAACTCCAAGGCGGTATGGAGGGCCTTTTTGGCTGTTAAGCTCTGGGGCTACTTTTCTGTTTCTTCGACGGGATGAATTTCCCACCAGTGCGTGCCAACTTTAGCGTCGTAGCGGGTGATTCCCTTCACCGTGATGGGCCTGCCAACCGGCGGCAAATCGCAAGGAAGCCTGGAGATGCACTTGGCCACGATGCAGCGGGTGCGATCCATGCCCTCTATTTTGGGGTTCTCGCAGATACGGACATCCGTATCGCCGTCGGGTCCTTTTGCCACCTGGGTAACGAACCCACTGACCGCGGCGTGCGCGGACATCTTGTCGGACCAACGATTGGCATCCTCGGCGATCAACTCACCGATGGTTAGTTCCGCATAAACAATTTTGGTGGAGGGGTTCGCCGGCTTGGGAGTTGTGGTTGCGGACTTTGCGGTCGAACTGGAACTCTTCTTCGAAACTGGCTTGGGCTGTGGGTTTTGACCAGCACACAACACGGGGATGGCGAGCATGGCGCACGATAAGATCCAAAGTTGCTTTCTCATTTTGAACCTCGCGAATGACTTTTGGGGGAAACGCCTGCTCCCATCATAAGTCTTGGGCCAGGCAGGACTACGGCTCGCAGAGAGGATTGACTCTAAACAGTACCCGGACAAGAGGACAGGAGGGAGAATGGCTGGGAGGCGTTGGCCCAAACGTAGACCCATTTGTCCGCGAAGCGCTTAAGGCACCGGGTGATAATCAAGCCATCCCATACTGGACGCTCGGGCTATTGCCCCGGCTGGAGCAGCTTGCTATATTCCGGCCATTCCCGCCCAAATTCGCAGTCTTGCGAGTGGTCTAATTTCGCTGTCGAGTCCTTGGAAGCAACCCTCCAGCCGTTGCATCCTCACGCGGTCTTTTGTTCCCATGCTCCATAAAGCGAGGTAAGTGGCCATGAAAAGAAAGCTTCCAAAAACAGCAGCGCTGGTTGTGCTTTTTCTCTCAGTTCTGGTCAGGCCGGGCGCGGCTCTGCCTCCACGAGGCGCCCAGCTGACCGTAGATGATGACAAGGTTGAGTGTCCGAATGCAGGGTTCACTCATATCCAGGATGCGGTCGACGCCGCCTCTCCAGGCGATGAGATTCACATCTGCAAAGGTATTTACGTCGAGCAGGTTACGATCCGGAAGGCATTGAGCATCGATGCTGACAACGGCGCGATCCTGATGCCATCCGCAATGAAGGCGAACACCACCAGCCTCTTCGACGCTGCTCCGATCGCCACGGCGCTGCTGGTCGCGGACTCAACCGGCGTTTCCATCTCCGGACTGACCGTCGATGGCGCCAACAACGGCATCTCTCAGTGCGCGCCCGACCTCATCGGCATTACGTTCCAAAATGCTTCCGGGGAACTCGACCGCACTGCTGTCCGCAATTTCAAGCTAGCTGCGTCACTCAATGGCTGCCAGAGCGGCACCGGCATCTTTGTACAGAGTGGCAATGGCGGCGTCTCGAAAGTTGAAATCGACCACTGCACTGTTCATGACTTTCAGAAGAATGGCATCACCGCCGACGAAATAGGCACCATCACCAGCATTCGCCGGAATGTTGTCACAGGCATCGGCGCAACCACCGGTGCGGCGCAGAATGGGGTTCAGATCGGCTTTGGCGCCGCGGGGTCGATTCTTGACAACGTCGTGACCAACAACATTTGGGCGCCGTGTAGCGCCGTCGCCACATGCACCGCTGTTGCCACTAACATTCTCGTCACGCAATCAGACGGTGTGGAGGTCTCCGGCAACACTGCCGGCATCGGTCAGGTCAACGTCTTCGTTCATGGCAACAATGCTGAGATCGAGCGCAACGAAACCTTCGCCTCTGTCGTGTTCGATGGCATTCGGTTGCAGGGCGATCAGTCCCGCGTCCGTCAGAATCATGTTCTGAACGGCGCCGAGTCCGGCATCTTTCTCTCCGGCAACAGCAACGTCGTTACAGACAATGTGATCACCGAAGCCGCAATCGGCGTCCTGAAAGCGACCGGCTCCTCTGGAAACATCATCAGGGGAAACCGTTTCTTCAATACGCCCGTGCAGGTTCAAGATCCCCAATTGATCGACGTGGTCAAACTTATTTCACCGAAGCGTTGAACGGCTGGCCAAGAAGCAGGAGTTGGAGGTGCCGGCAAAGAGTGCTTCAAACGATGCCGGGAATGGCTGCGAACCTAACCTGTCGATGCAAGCTATGGAATATTTAGGCTTACCAGGTTCACAGGAAATGGCGGGGCGGGGTACGGCGAAGTCACAAGATTAGTGAGGCTACCGTTAGACGCATCAATCGCGAAGCCATATATTTTGCTATCTGGAAGGGTCGTGGCCTGGACGGTCGCGTAGAGGAAATGCCCCGAGGGATCCACTACAAGGCTGCTGAGGGAAGACTGGGTGCTAAACGGAGATCCCACCATCGTCGTTAGAGCCCCGGTGCTTGTGTCTAAGCTGAACCCTTCGATTGAGCTGTTGAGGTTGCCCCCGATCGAGTAGAGAAATCTTCCCGATGGGTCAGCCGCAACAGCGAATGGCTGGGTGATCGTAGGGAAAGGCGAACCTGGAATGTCAGATAAAGTTCCCGTGGAACTATTAACGGCGAACCCTGCTACGCCGCCGGAAAGCAATGGCGCATACAAGAACTTCCCGTTGCTTTCCATGACGAAGTTAGCCGGCTGGCCATTCGCCGGGACAGTGAATGGCGAGCCTGGCACGGGCGAAAGAGAAGCCCCGACTATAAGATAGGCAAAGATGCGGCCCCCGGTAAGATCGTTTGCAAAAATAAACCTACCGCTAGGGTCAACGACCACCTCTCTGAAGTCGGCGGCTTCCACCGTGGTTGTAGCTAAAGATAATTCCCCCGTGCTGCCATTGACAGGAATCTGATAAATGATCCCTGGCGATCCAATTGCATAAAGAAACTTGCCACTGGGATCCATGGCTATGGAGTCAACGGACGAAGGAAAGAAATAAGGGGATCGGAGAATTTCGCCCAACGACAGGCCTGGAGCTTTCATTGAATAGACGTGAATGCCACTAAAACAATTGTCTATCACAAATGCAAATTTATTTGAGGGAGCAATGGCGATAGAAGGAATGGTTCCGAGACTATTGCAAGCGATGCCTTCCGACAAAGTTGGAGTGCCCAACTGGCCGGTGCTGCTGTTCACAGTCGAGAAGTACAGATTGCTGTCCGTAAGCGAGAATTCCCAGAGGTATTCTCCCGCAGAAGGACCACCGGTCCCGCCTCCTGTTCCGCCTCCAGATCCGTTCGACGAACCGCCACAACTGGTAATCCAGAACACCAGAAAAACCATCAGATGAAGTGTGACAAGGACCTTGCACGCCTTTGTTTTCATGAAATCGCCTTGTAGTTAAAGTACTCGCCACTTAATATCACATAAACGTACGACAGCGAAAAAATTACGGATGGCCCAACCAATGATTCCTCGAAGACACTGTCTTTTTAAGCGGCTGGTGCGACCAACTACTGGTGCTTAGTTCAATCGGAAACCGGCCGCTGCGTGAAAATTTGCGGAGAGCCGCGGCTTGTGTTAACTAAGGAACATGCCTGATTTTGCCGCTCCTGTGGAACGACTGATCGATGAACTGAAACATCTGCCGGGAATTGGACAGAAAACCGCGCAGAGGCTGGCTTTTTACCTGTTGCGGATTCCGGCGGAAGATGCGCTGGGGCTGGCGGACGCGATTCGCGACGCGAAAGAGAAGATCCGGACCTGCTCGGTTTGCCACAACATTACCGACGCGGATCCGTGCCTGTATTGCACGGGGGCGAACCGCAATAAGCGGACGATATGCGTGGTGGAAGAGCCGCACAACATTCTGGCGATTGAGAAGACACGGACATTCAGCGGGATGTACCACGTACTGGGCGGTTCGCTGTCGCCTTTGCAGGGGCGGGGGCCGGATCAGCTGAATATAAAGAGCTTGATCGAACGGCTGAAGGGCGGCGGCGTGGAAGAGATTATTGTGGCCACGAATCCGACTGCGGAGGGCGAGGCTACGGCTATCTATATGTCGAAGCTGATGAAGCCGCTGGGAGTGAAGGTGACGAGGATTGGCGTTGGGATTCCCGTGGGAGCGGATTTGGAGTACGCGGATGAGGTGACAATGTTGAAGGCGATGGAGGGGCGGAGGGAGCTGTAGGGGGAGAGAAGTTTTGAGTTTTAAGTTCTGGAGTGTTGATCCCCGGAGAGGTTTTCTGGGGATTTTTCTTGGGCGAGAGACGAGGTAACGAATTAAGAAAGTAAGAAAGCAAAGACACGGATAAGAATTAACGCAGAGTTCGCAGAGAGCGCAGAGGACGCAGAGGAAGAGGGAAAACCCGGAGTCGGCGAAGGAACGGTAAGCTGGAGGTAGGACTTGGGTTGAGGTTCTTCGGGCATCTCCGGTACAAATCACCGGAGTCCAAACACCGGACCTCGCCGGATGCCCTCAGAATGGCGACGCGCGCTAGTTGAGGGCAGCGAGTACCAATTAGGGCGCAAAAACGAGTGGGCCTCGGAGCCTAGTACGTACAGAATGAACGTCCTCTAGGCAGGGGGAACGAATCAGGTTAAAGTGCAGGCCTGCGGTGGGAAGTCCCCGCCAATCGCGCTGGTTCCGGACGGAACCGGGGTAGGAGGTGCTCAGATGGCTGGTCTTGAGCACTACATGGCACAGTATGACCACGAACACCATTCCGTGTGGAACAAGATCTTGCACGGAATCGGAATTCCGCTGATTTTTGCGGGCCTGATCCTCCTGGTGCTGCTGCGGTGGCGCTGGGGCGTTGGGTGCTTCGTGGGCGGATGGGTGCTGCTATTCCTGGGCCACCGGATTGAGGGCAACAAGCCCGCATTTTTCCAGGGACCGGTCTATTTGCTGGTTGGGCCAATCTGGGTCGCGAAAGAAATTTGGGATACCGTAACGGGTTCGCACAGCGAGCAGAATCCAGCCGAGGCGAAGAAACCATAGGTTGCAGTAGAGAGACGAGCCAAGAGAGTTTACGGCGACCATGCACGACGAACCAGGCGGCCCCGAACTGACGGACGAAACAGGTGAAATGCCGATAGAGGGCGCAACGAACACAACCGAGGAATTGAGGAAGCGGCGGAGCACGCGCATCGTGCAGGCAGTGCCGCTTCAGGTTACCGGTGTGGACGCGCTGGGCCGGCCGTTTGCGGAGCGGACCTCGACGCTTATCATCAATTGCCACGGCTGCCGCTACCAATCGAAACATTACGTGCTGAAAAACATGTGGGTGAACCTGGAGGTTCCCCACCCGGAACAGGGGCATCCCCCTCGGCGCGTCCGCGGAAAGGTCGCATGGATCCAGAGGCCGCGCACGGTGCGGCAACTGTTTCAGGTGGCGCTGGAGCTGGAGGCGCCGGGAAATGCGTGGGGAATTGCGTTTCCTCCCGAAGACTGGTTTGCCTTTCCCGAAGAAAACAAAATTTTGTCGAATCCGGCTTCGGCGATGGATTTGCCGCCGAGCATCGGAATGCCACCGCACGCCGAGGCGCCGCTGCCGATCGTGGAAGCGGAGCCGGGCGTGGCGACGCCGGATAATTTGCGGGTGTTCCCCGCCCCGGCGAGCGCGACGGATGCGTCTATGCAACTGGCACGGCAGGTGGCTCGATTGCTGTCCGAGGCCAAGCAGCAGATTCATTCGGCGGCAAAAGAAGCGGCCACGCACGCGGTGGAAACCGAACGCCAACAGACCACGGAAGAGTGGGAGCGGAAGTACGCTGGGTTCCGTGAAGAAGTGGCGCGCGAAACCGCGCAAGCTATCGGAACCATTCAGGAGGAGACCGAAGCGCGGACTCGCACCGCCCAGGCAGCCGCGGCAGAATCGCTGAAGAACGAATTGCCGCGCTGGGTTGCCCCGCAACTGGAGCAACTGACGCACGAATTGATGGCCCACCTGGCAAGGGAAGGCGCGCTGCAACGCGACCAGCACGAAAAGCAGTTGGCGACGGCGCAAGACACGCTGCAGGCCATGTGCACGCAAGCGGAAGAAGCGGCCGCAAAGCTGCGAACACATGCGAATCAACTCGAGTCTGAAGCGGCCACGCGGCTGGAAGCGGCGAAACAACAGACGGAAGAAGAAGCTCGGCGGAGAGAAGAAGCCGCCAATGCGCAGAAGGATTCTCTGGGCGCGGTCCTGAACGAAATTCAACAGAAGGTCAGTGAGACATTCGAGCAGGCGCAGAATTCGATGCGCGAGCAAGTTGCCCAGGAACTCGGCTCGGCGCAGCAACTGGCCGCGGCGGCGCTGCAGGAACACACGCAACTGCTCCGGGAAGAATTGAAGCAGGAGAGCGCGGCGCAGAGCACAGCGACGCTGGGCTCCATCGGCGAACAGACCAGGCAACTGGAGGAGACACTGGCGCGGGTGAATCAGGCGACGGAGCGGCTGGAGCAGTTCGCGGCGAGGATCGAGGGCGCGCAGCAGGAAGCGATGAGCGGATTTCACTCGCAACTGGATGAAGTGTTGAACAAGCGGCGAGAGGACTTGCACCGGCAGTCGGACACATTGTTTGAAGAGATTTACGGGCGGATCCGCAGCAGCTTTGAAGCAGCGAACAGCGAAGCCCTCGCGAAATTCGAACAGCACCTGGAATCCATGGTGCTGCCGCACATTACGCGGACGGAAGAAGCCGTGCACCGGCTGGCGGGCGGGCGATCGCTGCTGGATGCGGCGATGACGATGCAGCAGGACCGGATCCGGAATTCGGCGGATGAGGCGTTTGCTGAATCGCTGGGACGCTTCCGGGAGAACTTGGGAACTGTGGAGCAGGTGCTCAACGAATCGGCACAGGGGATTACGGCAAAACACCTGGAGGACCTGGAAAGCAAAGCTGTGGACGTGAAGCACCACACGATGGAGGAGATGTTCAAGTCCGCGGAATGGTACGAAAAGAAGGCCCAGACGCAGCTGCAGAATTCGACGGAGCGGCTGGTGGAGCAGGCGGGGGCGCAACTGCGAGAGAAGGCGGGCGAAGTTTCGAGCCTCTTCGCGAGCGAGCTGAATCATTCGAGCCGCAGTTATGTGGAACAGAGCCACCGGCAGATGGAAGAGATGGTGCGCGAATCGTTTGAGAGGATCCGGATTTTGTCGGCAGAGGCGGCGGACACGACTTCGGCGGCGTTCACGGATGAGATCCAGCGCAATGGACGGCAAGAGCTGGAAGGGTTCATGGAATTGATGCAGAAGACGGTGGAGCAATCGAGGGAACGGCTGGACGCGGCTCGCGAGGAAATGAGCCACAAGCTGACGCTGGAGCAGGACGAGTTTCTCCGGCGGTTCCAGTCCGGGATGAGCGAGACGGTGGACCAGAGATTGCGCGAGTCGAAAGAGAAAGTGCACGCGGAATTCGAGGGGCTCTGGGATTCCTGGAGAAAGATGACCGCGGAGCAGCAGACGGAAATCCGCAGCGGGTTGCATAAGATGGGAGACGAGGCGGTGGTGGAGTTCCGCGGACGGCTGGAGAATATATCGAATTCATGGATGGTAGCGACTGTGGCGACACTGAATCATCAATCGCGCGAAGTGATCGCGCAGATTGCTGCAACGGCGGAGGAGAGGCTGCGCGAGGCGTCGGCGGAAGTGTTCGCGAAGTTTGGGGACACCTTGCGAGAGCGGCTGCAGCAGATTGCGGCGGGGTTTGAGAAGGGGCAGGGGGCGAAGGCAGGCGGCGGATAGGGCGGGGTTGCAATGTGAAGGTTGTACAGGAAGCTATAAGGCGTGGACGAATCTTAGTTTTGTAGTCGGGATTACACCTAAAAAGAAGCCCGCTTCGGAAAGCGGGCGCTACAACTGCAAGAACGGGGCTGGCCGGGCTGAAGCGCGGCGCCTCCACCGCAGGAAACCCAAAGAACCTGTATAATTTGAGATTGACCATGGCCAACCGGGCGTATCTGCGCGTGTGGACGCGCGATTTTTCCGAACAGACGATGATTGCGGAGTTTGCGCGTTTTCTGACGACCGCACCCGTGTCGGAGCGGCCGAACGGCTTCCAGATGCTGACGGTGCAGCCGGTGGACTACACGATACCGGCCGAGGTGGAATGGGATTTGCGCGACGCGAAGTATGGTCCTGCGGAGATCGCGGCGCTGGCGATTCAGGACTTGAACGCGGACACCGCGTTTATCGTGGAAGCGAAATGGGAGTTGTGGAATTTCGATATTGAGACGCTGAAGTGGGCGAACGGGCCGCAACCGTTGACGCTGGTCTGCCAGGGAACCGCGTTTGAAGATGGCGCGGGAGCGGCCGAGGGCCATTTCATCGCGGATCTGGGATTCGAGCATCTGTTCACAGGGCACGCAGGCTTGCTGGCGCCGGGCGCGGCCACGAATCCGTTCGAGAGTTCGGACCACCCGGTGGAAAAGAGGTTTCGCGCGTGGATGGGTAGCGGAGAGAACTTGCGCCAATATCACCAGCGAACGAAAGAAAACATCCAAAAACTAATGGGTTGGGTGGAGGCAGTTCAGGCGGCGCTGCCCGTCGAACGCAGCGTGTTGCAGAGCGAAGGCGAGGAGAATTTTGAAGCAAGGCTGGATGCAATTCTGGGCCAAAGGTGAGTAATCAGATTTCAGTGGACAATAATCAGTTTCGCCATAAAGGCCATAAAGAAGGACCGTTTATGCAAGCCGGCTTTTGTAGCGGCCGCCGTCTGCGGCGGGCGATTTTGGTCCTACGGCAAGCCAGATGCCAGGAGCGCTGGCACGAAGGAAGGGCAGCCGCTAGAATTGAGTAATACCTGGCCGGGCCGATGGCAAATGCAACCGCGGGAATTTTCCAGAAGGCTTTGATTACGCATCGGTTGAAGACACGTCTACTCTAGAAAGGACTGGAATGAACCGTCCCCTGATCCTTGTGATGGCGGCAAGCGTGGTTCTGTTTGGATGCGGTTCGGAAGGCGCGAAACCTTCGCCAGAAGCTGCGAAAGTGACCGCGGAGCCGGCGGTTCCCGAAGAGATGCTGGACGCGGCGCACGCGCTGCTGGGAAGCGAGTCGCAGGTGCTGCTCTTCGGTGATCTGGCAAAGACCGGGAAGCAGGAAGTGCTGGTGGCCAACGTGGTGCCGAACACACCGAAAAGCGTAGTTGCCGGAACCGTGGTGACGCGGGCGGTGGTGGCGGAAAAGCAGGAAGACGGCAAGTGGGTGGAATTAATGCGCGCCGACGAGCATTTGAAAAACGCGAAAGGCTTCCTGGGGCAAACCCCGCTGGTGGCGGTAACCGGATGGAAGTTGCAATATGAGCAGAGCGCGATAAAAGGGATGACGATTTATTTCACGCCGATCAAGGCCGGAACGAATGAACGAACGCTGCCAATCGCGGTAGCGTGGAATCCGGCGGCAAAGCGGTACCAATCGATGGACCTTTCCTACCAGCATTTCCTGGGCGAAGCGGCAACTCTGGAAAACCCGAGGTCCATGCTGCGATGAGCACTTCGGCGGCAGTGCTGCGCGCGGGCGGGCCGAGAAAGCCCGGGGTGTCCACCTGGGAGAATCTGCGCGGACTGTGGCCTTATCTCGGCAGGTATAAGGGGCCGATTGCTCTTGGATTGATAATTCTTGCACTCATGGGATTCGTCGGGAATCTGGTTCCTCTTTCCTCCGGAATCATTGCCGATACTCTTGCGGGAAGCCCGCGCCCGTTTTCGCATCCTGTGCACGAGACCGGCACCTTCTTGGGATCCAACTGGCTCAGCAATCTGGTGCCGTACTACGAAGCGCACAGTCGCAGAACGCTTGGAATTTACTGCCTCTTCCTGGTGGTGTGCATCGGGCTGAAGGGTGTGCTGTCCTTCGCGACGCGCTGGATTCTGATCGGGATTTCGCGCGACATTGAATTCGACATTCGAAATGATCTTCTGGACCGCCTGCTGGTGATGGAGCCGGAGTTTTACGTCCGGAACCGCACCGGCGAACTGATGTCGCGCGCAACGAACGACTTGAACGCCGTCCGCATGGTGTTGGGCCCCGGCATCATGTACAGCGGGACCACCATCGTAACCATGGTCCTGGCCATCGCGCTGATGCTGAAAATTTCGATGTCGCTGACACTGTGGGTGCTCCTGCCGATGCCGGTGGTCGCAGTCTCGGTCTGGTATTTCGGCCAAGTGATTCACCGCTTGTACGAAAAGATTCAGGCGGCGCTGGCCACTCTGTCCGCGAAAGTGCAGGAAAATCTTGCTGGAGTGCGGGTGATTCGCGCCTATGCCCAGGAAGAAGCGGAATTGCGCGGCTTTGACGAGCCGAACCGCGAGTACGTCGCGAAAAACGTGCAACTGATTCGCACCTGGAGCATGTTCATGCCCTCGCTGATGTCGCTCAGCGGGACAACCTTCCTGATCGTGCTATGGCAGGGCAGTTTTCGAATCCTTCACGGCCAGATGTCCATTGGCGCGCTGATTACTTTTTATACCTATTTGAATTTCCTGGTGTGGCCGATGATTGCTCTGGGGTGGGTCACGAACATCTTTCAGCGCGGAGCTGCCTCCATGGGGCGGTTGAACTACATCCTGACCGCAAAGCCGCAAATCGACGACCGCGGTGCGAAGGCTCCAAAAGACGCGCGTATCCAGGGAGAAATCGAATTCCGCAATCTGACTTTTGCATATCCGACATCCATTGCCGGCAATGGCGTGGCGGGCTCGAACGGCCATGGCGGTGCGGCGAGGCCGGTGCTGAAAAATATAAATCTGGAAATTCCCGCGGGATCCACGCTGGCGATCATCGGGCCAACCGGAAGCGGAAAGACCACTCTCGCGGCGCTGATTGCGCGGCTTTGGGAAGCGCCGGCGGGTGGAATCCTGATTGACGGGCGACCGATTCAGGAATGGCCGCTGGAAACGCTCCGCAGGGCCATCGGCTACGTGCCCCAGGATACGTTTTTGTTCACCGAGACGGTCGGCGAAAATATCGCTTTCGGAACGGAACAATTTGAGTTGAGCCAGGTCCGGCAGGCCGCCGAGGTCGCAAGCCTCGACGGCGACATTCAGGACTTCGCGAAACAGTACGAGACAATGGTCGGCGAGCGCGGCATCACCCTTTCCGGCGGGCAAAAGCAGCGCTCCGCAATTGCGCGGGCGGTGGTCCGCGATCCTCGGATCCTGATACTGGACGATTCCCTTTCCGCGGTGGACACCCAGACCGAAGAAAAAATCCTCAGCCGCCTGCGCGGCTTGATGCACGGCCGGACGACGGTCCTGATCGCGCACCGGACGTCCACGGTCCGTGAAGCGGATCAGATTGTGGTGTTGAAAGACGGCGAACTGGTCGAGCGCGGCACTCACGACGAACTCCTGGCTCGCCAGGGTTACTACGCGGACTTATATCAGAAGCAGCTCCTGGAAGAAGAGCTCGAGCGGGCATGAGCAATATTCACGAAGAAGAAGCATTAGGCAAGGCATACGATTCACGCCTGATGAAGCGGCTGCTCGGGTATATGCGGCCCTATCGTTGGCGAGTGGTGTTTGCCCTTGCGCTGGTGGCGGTGGTGACGCCGCTGGAACTGGCGCCCCCGATTCTTTTCCAGCGCGCCATCGATAATCACCTGGTGCCATGGTCGAAGGGCTTGTTGGCTGAAGCAACGGCCTGGCACGGCATCATTTCGATCAGCGTGTTTTACCTGGCCGTGCTGGTTTTCGATTTTCTCGCGCAGTACGTGCAAATTCGGATCATGCAGCGTGTCGGCCAGGAAACGATGTACGACATGCGCACCGAGATTTTTGGGCGCCTGCAGCGGCTCCCGATGACGTACTTCGACCGCAACCCCGTCGGGCGGCTGATGACCCGCGTAACGACCGACGTGGACGCGCTGAACGATCTCTTCGCCGCCGGCGTCGTCACGATGATCAATGATTTTTTCCTGCTGGCGGTGATGGCCGGGCTGTTGTTCAAGATCGACTGGCGGCTGGCGCTGGATGCCATGGCCGTGCTGCCGTTTATTTTTGTGGTGACGCTGGTGTTCCGGAAGTACGTGCGGGACGCAAACCGCAACATCCGGACCGCGATCGCCCGGATCAACTCCTTTTTGCAGGAATATATTTCCGGAATGGCGGTGGTGCAGCTTTTTAACCGCGAGAAAAAAGCGCGGCTGGACTTCCGGGTGCGCAACCAGGAAAACATGCTGGCGTGGCGCGACGCGATTCTTGCGTACGCGCTGTTTTATCCGGCCGTGGAATTCTTGAGTTTTGCCACGATTTCGCTGATCTACTGGTCGGGCGGGAACAGGATTCTGGGCAACGCGCTGACCTTGGGCATCCTGGTGGAATTCACGATGTTTGCGCAGCGCTTTTTCCGGCCGATTCAGGATTTAAGCGAGAAGTTCAATATTTTGCAGTCGGCGATGGCGGCTTCGGAGCGTATTTTCAAGCTGCTGGATGAGCCGATCACCATTGAGTCGCGCGCGGATGCGAAGCACCTCGTTTCGCCTCGCGGCGAGATCGAATTCCGCAACGTCTGGTTCAGCTACCGGAACGTCGAGCAGCCCGCCGAAGAGGATTGGGTCCTCCGCGACGTCTCCTTCCGCATGCAGTCCGGGCAGACCTTTGCGATTGTGGGGCACACCGGCGCCGGGAAGACTACGCTGATCTCCCTGTTGCTGCGTTTTTACGACATTCAGCGCGGACAGATTCTGCTGGACGGCGTGGACATCCGGCTACTGGATTTGCAGGAGCTGCGGAAACAGTTCGGCATCGTGCTGCAGGATCCGTTTTTGTTTACCGGAACGATTGAATCGAACGTCCGCCTGGGAACGCCGGGCATTTCTCGGACGGATGTAGAGAAAGCGCTGGACGAAATCGGGCTGGGCGACTTCATCCGTTCGCTGCCCCAAGGCGTGGAGACGGAAGTGAATGAGCGCGGATCAACCCTGTCGGTTGGGCAGCGCCAGCTGATCAGTTTTGCGCGCGCGCTCGCGCACAATCCCCGATTTTTGATTTTGGATGAAGCCACTTCGAGTGTGGATACGAAGACGGAGTTGCTGATTCGTGAGGCGCTGGACCGGTTGCTGAGCGGGCGGACGGCACTGGTGATTGCGCACCGGTTAAGCACGATTCAACACGCGGACCGCATACTTGTGTTTCATAAAGGCCGGTTACGCGAAGAAGGGGCGCATCAGGAATTGCTGGTGCAGCGCGGGATTTATTACCGGTTGTACCAGTTGCAGTACAAGGAACAGGAATTGCCGGAAACGAATGGTGTGGCGGGGGCGGGCGTGTTGCCGGCACCAACGCCGGCCAGTGATTGAGCCGAATTTATTGGAAGGAAAAGTGAAAAACCCCCGCCTCAGAAGGCGGCCTCTACAACCGCAAGAGAAGCGCAAAAAGGCCGGGCGATCCTGGCCCCTACAAATCGAACAAACACACCACTCACTTGTGAGATATTCAGGCTGATGCCCCCCATTCCATTACTCCTTTCCGCTGGTGAGGCTTCCGGCGATATGTATGCCGCGCGTCTGGCTGAGGCGCTGAAGGCGCGTCTGGACGTGGAACTGTTCGGCATGGGCGGACCGCAGATGCGTTCGGCCGGCGTGGAGATCATTACGGACTATTCGGAAGTGGCGGTGGTGGGAATTACGGAAATTGTGAAGCACCTGCCTTCCCTGCTGCGGGCGATGGAGCGATTGGTCGCGGCGGCGGAGAAGCGGCGGCCGGCTCTGGCGATCCTGACGGACTTTCCCGGCTTTCATCTGCGGCTGGCGCGCAAACTGAAGCCCAAAGGCATTCGAAACGTTTATTACATCTGCCCGCAATTCTGGGCGTGGCGGCCGTGGCGCGCAAACCTGGTCCGGCGACGATTTGCTAAAGCGCTTTGCATATTTCCCTTTGAAGAGAAGTTTTTCTCGGATGCGGGTGTGCCGACAAAATTCATAGGGCATCCGCTGGTAGGAGCGGTGCAGGCGACGAAAGACAGGAAGCAGTTTTGCGAGGAGCTGGGGCTGGATCCGAGCCGCTCGATTGTAACGCTGCTGCCGGGGAGCCGCGCGGGAGAGTTGCTGCACCATCTGCCGGTGCTGCGGGAAGCGTGCGCCCTGATCAATGGAAGAGTGCCGTCGCAGTTTGTGATTGCCGCGGCCCGCGCGCAGGACGTGGAGGGATTGAAGGCGGGATGGCCGCCGGGGAGCGTTGTCCGCGTGGTGGCCGGGGACACGTACAACGCCCTGTCATCGGCGAATGCCGCGATTGTCTCGAGCGGGACGTCAACGGTCGAAACGGCGCTGCTGAATGTGCCGATGGTGGTCATCTACCGCGTCTCGCCTCTGACGGCGGCGCTGGCCAAGCCCCTGGTTCGCACGCCGTATTTTGCGATGGTCAACCTGATCGCCGGTAAACAGGTGGTGCCGGAGCTGGTGCAGGGCCAGTTTACGCCGGAGCGCGTAGCGCAGGAGACGCTGCGGCTTCTGCAGGAACCAAACGCCCGCGAGGCGCAGCGGCGGGGGCTGGAAGAGGTTCGGAAGAGGCTGGGGCCGCCGGGGGCAGTGGAGCGGGCGGCGGATGAAATTGCAAGTTTGTTACAAGGGAAGGCTGGCAACGCTTTCTGAGGGATTGTTATCCTATATACATCAATCCATCGTCCCTAGGTGCAAGAACGGAAAGGAACTCGATGAAGCGGCGGGAAAATGTCAGGGGTGCGTGCTGGCTGGGATTGGCATTTCTGCTCGCGATCATCAGTTCTCCGTTGGCGGCGCAGGAGTCGCGCGGGCTGAATTTTCTCGCTGAGAATTACGAGCTTTCCGCTTATCTGGATACATCCGGCCAAACCATCAATTCGATCGTGAAGGTGGACTTTCGCGCGCAGGACGTTTCGCAGATTGTCCGCGTGGAACTGCACGAAAACCTGGAAGTGCGTGAGGTAAAAGGGCCGGACGGAAAGGTGCTTTCTTTCCAGCGAGAGCAAGAAAATCCGATGTATCTCACGGTGACGCTGCCGGCCCCGGTCGCGGCCGGAAAAATTGTCTCGCTCACTTTTGCATACGGCGGCCTGCTGGCCAACGAAGAGAACAGCCCGGTGCCGAATGTGCGGGTGGCTTCGATCGGGAAAGAATGGGCCTACCTGCTGCTTCCGGCGCGGTGGTTTCCGCTGACGAACTATCCCGCCAACCGCTACACCGGAACGTTCAAGCTGAATGTGCCGGATACGATGGCCGTGGCCGGCACGGGGAAAGCCGAGGCTCCACAGCCCCTGACGCCGCGTTCGGCGGCCGAGGGCAAGCGGCTGATGTACACCTTTCATTGCGAGCAGCGCGCCCCGAATGGATCGTTCGTGGCGGGGCCGCTGCAATTAAGCCCGAAACAAGCGGAGGGCATCAGCGTGGCGGTGTACGCCCCGCGCCCAGATTCGGCGAAGGTGCAGGAGTTCGCGAACATCGTGGCGCACCAGGTAGTGATTTTCTCAGACATGTTCGGCTCGTTGCCGGAACCGGACATGACCGTAGTCGAGCTGCCCGACGGAACGCTGCGCGATTTTTCCGGGCCCGGCGTAGTGATGCTAAGCCACCGATTGTGGGATCCGAAATATAGCGACCGGACGCTCAGCCGGCTGGTGGCGACGCAGTGGTGGGGCAACCAGGTTTTGCCGGCGAGCATGGGCGACGTTTGGATCAGCGACGGCCTGGCGCGGTATTCGGAGGAGTTATACGCCGAGCAGAATTTCGGGAAAGAGGCGGGGCTGCGGGCGCTGGACGAATTTGCCGTTGGGGCGCTGATGTATGAGAACTCGGCGCCGGTGGCGCAGTCGGCGCGCCTGGCGCCGTATTCGAGCGAGTATCGCTCCGTGGTGATGAACAAGGGCGCGATGCTGTTTCACATGCTGCGCGGGCAGATGGGGGATTTGGCGTTCAAGTCCGTGCTCCACGGGTTTTATACGAAGTACCAGGGCAAGACCGCGAAAATGGTGGATTTCGAAAACATGGCGATTGCCACCGCAAATGCGGGCGTGAAACCCGGGCAAGAGCCGCCCAACCTGCAGGGATATTTCGCGCAGTGGCTGAACTCGACAGGTGTGCCGGAATTTTCCATGGAGGACGTGGTCTACCGCACGCGCAAGGGCTTCCGGATTGTCGGAAAGATCAAACAGCCCCTGGATACTTTCAGCATGCCGGTGCAGTTGCGCGTGGACACCGAAGGAAACCCGGAGATGAAGACGATCTATGTCACCGGGATGGAAACGCAGTTCACCGAGGAAACGTTTGGCCGGCCGAAAGCCGGCGGGATCCGCATTGATCCGAACAATTTGATTTTGAAGAGCACGCCGAATTTGCGGGCACGGGCGGCGATCGCGCGCGGAGAAGAGTTGGCGGAAGTTGGGAAATATTATGACGCGGTGCAGCAATACCAGAGGGCCCTGAGCATTCAACCAAGCCGGTCGCTGGCGAATTTCCGGATGGGCGAGGCGTTTTTCTACCAGAAGAATTATCAGGCTTCGGCGAACGCGTTTCGCGAGGCCCTGGCCACGGTGCCAGAACCTTCGGAGAAATGGACCGAGGTTTGGAGTCATCTGTACCTGGGGAAGATTTTCGACATCTTGGGGCAGAGAGAACGAGCCCTGAACGAGTACAACAAGGCCCGGCAGACGAACGACAACACGGGCGGAGCGCAGGATGTGGTGGAGGCGCTCGTCAAGAAGCCGTATACAGAGAACGGCATGCCGACGCCCTCGCCAACAGATGCGGCCACGCCGGTAGCGGGGCCGGCGAAGGGAAAGCAGGCGGAGGTGGCTGCACCCGCGTCGGGGGAAAAACCGACACTAAAGAGGCCGAGTCCGTAGAAGGGCTGATCGACACGGTAGTTCGGTTGGCGCGCGATGTTCATTCGCGCGGATGAGCTCAAATAATTCATGCTTCAGCAGTTGCCATTCAGATGAAGCCGAAGTGTCGCGCCTCATGCCGAGGCAGCTCCGGTGGAACTTTCTTTTCGCAGCCTTTCAAGCGCGGACTGAAAAATGTCGCGGGAATGTGCGTCGAACAGGACAAAGTGGATGGCTTCGATGGAGGTTTCGCCCTTCAGGTGCTGCAGGGCTTCGCCGAGCATGATCTGCGCGCACTCGTCCATCGGAAATCCGGATACGCCAGTGCCGACGGCTGGAAAAGCGATGGATTTCAGGTTGCGTTCGGCGGCAAGGCGAAGCGAGTGAGTGGTGGAGGTGCGAAGAGTTTTTGCGGTGGTGCGCATCCCGCCGAGGCTCATGCTGGCGGCGTGGATGACGTGGCGGGCTTTGAGTTTGCCTCCGCCGGTGATGGCGGCGTAGCCAACGGGGATGCTCCCGATCTCATCGCACTCGCGCTGGATTGTTTCCCCGCCCTTGCGCGCAATCGCCCCGGCAACCCCCGCGCCAAGCATCAGGTCGTTGTTGGCGGCGTTGACGATTGCGTCCACGTCCATTTCGGTCAGGTCGCCCTGCTGGATAAGGATGCGGTCGATGGCAGCGGTCATGTTGGTAGTTTAAGACATTTGGGCTCAGCGAGCGTGGGCGGAGCAGAGAAAGAGAAGAGGAGGGACTTAACGCAGAGTTCACAGAGGTAAGAGCGCAGAGGACGCAGAGAAGAGGAAGGCAAGAAGGCGGCGAAGCCGCCCCTACGTTTTGGCTGATGGGTCGGTGGATGCGGAATAGTCGTGCACTCCGCGGCCGGATTTGCGGCCAAGCCGGCCTTGCTGGACGTACTGGCGAAGAAGCGGGCTGGGCTTATATTTTTCGCCGAGGGTGGAGTGAAGATATTCGAGGATCTTCAGTCGGACATCGAGGCCGACAAGGTCGACCATTTCGAAGGGGCCCATAGGGTGATTCAGGCCGAGCTTCACCGCCTTGTCGATGTCGGCGGCGGAGGCGATGCCTGCTTCGAGCATCGCGAAGGCTTCGTTGCCGATGAGCGCGTTGATCCGCGAAGTGATGAAGCCAGGCGCTTCGTTGACGATGACAGTTTCCTTGCCCATGCGGGTGGCAACCTCGACGCAGGCGGCGACAGTTTCATCGGAGGTGCGCGGTGTTCGGATGATTTCCACCAGCTTCATTTTGGGGACGGGGTTGAAAAAGTGCATCCCTATGCAACGATCGCGGTGCAGCACGATATCGCTGAAGTCGCTGATCGATAGCGAGGAAGTGTTGCTGGCGAAAATAGCGTTGGGCTTCGCGAACTTATCGAAGATGGTGAAGAGTTCGAGCTTCATCTCGAGTTCTTCGGGGACGGCTTCGATGATGAGTTCGGCGTCGCGGATGGCTTCGTCGACAACTTGCGAGCTGGTGATGCGGGCGAGAGCGGCGGCGCGGGCCGTGACGTCGACTTTTCCGCGGCGCACGCCTTCGTCAAGAGAATCACGGATCCAGGCAAGCGCCTTCGCCAGCATGGAATCAGAAACATCCTCAAGGACAGTGGTGTAGCCGCCAAGGGCGGAGGCATAGGCGATGCCCCGGCCCATGGTGCCGGCGCCGATAATGGCGATGGTTTGGATTTGCATGGAAAGATTGTATCGAAGAGCGGCCCGCCTCAGAAGGCGGCCCCTACAAGAGCGTACGGCTACGACTTAACTCGCAGAGCCAGGATGCGGTAGGCGGCTTCGTCGAGGCCGATGATGATTTGGGAGCCGCGCACGAGCAAGGGGCGGCGGATCAAGTTGGGCGTTTTGGACATGAGCTTGATGGCTTCGGCGCGTGCGGGAGGTTTCTCTGCCATGTTGCGTTCTCGGTAGAGGTCGTTGCGCGTGTTAAGAAACAGCTTGTAGTCACGCGCCCCGATGAGTTTGTCGAGTTCGGATTCGGAAAGCGCCTGTTTGTCAAGATCGCGCGAGTCGAACTCGATTTTCAATTCGAGCAAGAGACCTCTTGCTTTGCGGCAGGTGGTTCAAGTGGGCTTTTGGTAGAAGATGAATTTTGCTGGCATATTTCTCGCTCGATTTTGAATTTGGGCAATCGATTTTAAGTTGAGGTTCTTCGCGCATCCTCGTCGGATGCGCTCAGAATGACAGACTTTCCCTATACCAAATCTCAGTAGCGAGGAACCTGGGGATCGATTTCGAGCGACCAGCGATCGATGCCGCCGGCGAGCGATTTGGCGCTGGAGATTCCTTGTTGGCGAAGCCAGTTGACCACGTCGAGGCTGCGCATGCCGTGGTGGCAATAACAGATCACCGGTTCGTCGGTGTCAAGCTTTTGTAGATTCGCCGGGATCGAGCCCATGGGGATGAGGACGGCGCCTTCGATGCGGCATTGCGCGTTTTCCCAGGATTCGCGCACGTCGACGAGGAGGAGTTTTTCACCGTTGTCGAGGCGCTGTTTTAGTTCCACTGCGGAGATTTCGAGATCGCTCATGGGATTCCTTAAAATGGCCGACGAGCTTGCCTGGATTGAGGCGGGGTACGGCCGATTCCCTTTTGTCCCCAGAGTTTGGGCTTGGGGCCTCGTGCTCAAAAGCGGTAGCAGAGCTACCGCACTCCAAATTGTACCTGATTACTGGATGGAGCCTTTTGGCGAGATCCACTGTTTTTCGACGGACTGAATTTCGCTCACCAACTGCAGGTCTTCAGGTTGCGGAAGCATCTCTTTCAAGTGCTCCGTGTACTTCTCGTCCGAGAGCAGTTCTCCATGAACGCTAAACGGTTTGCGCGCGTGCTCGCCAATAAAGCGGTTGAACTTGAAATCTGGAACGTAGAGGAGCGGCTGCCCGGCGGGAACGTTTTTGTTGATCATCTCAACCAGCTTGATGCATTCCTGATAGTAGAGTTCGCGGCTGTGCTCGTTCATGCGCTCCAGATTGACGGCGGCCTTGGCGGTGGGCTCGTCGTAGCGCGCTTTCAGGCCCCAGACGTAAAACCAGTGCGCGGAACTGGAGCGATCGACGCCAAACAGGTCCAGGCTGACCGGAATCCACTTGTTGATGTATTTCTGAATCACTTGCGTAGGGACGACGCCGGCTTTGACGATCCGCTTGATGCCATCTTGGCCCGTGCCCAGATGAAACGACTCTTCCTTGAGCATCGGAATCATCGATTGCGCCAGCGGTGCGAATCCGGAGTAACTGAGCATGGTCAGTTGGTATTTGCCGTCGCGGTCGACGAAATCCGTGTACACGAAAAAGTCCAGCCAGTTGTTCACGTCCTGGTTGAAAGCGCCGAGGAGACGCTTCTGATCGAAAGCCCGGCGCTCGAGCATTTTCTGCGCTTCCACTCGCCCGCTGTAGCCGAAGTGGGTCATCAGCAGGTGGCACATCTGCCAGCCGTGGCGCATCTCTTCGGTCACGACGCGGCAGAGCGACTGGCGGTCGTGTTCGCTGGGCGACGTCTCGAACAGGCGGCGCTGCTGCTCGACAGAAGCAAATTCGGTGTCACCCTGATAGACGATCAGGTTGAGCAGGGCATCGCGCATCCGCTGGTCGGGGATGCTGACGACCTTTTCCCACTTCGGACGCCCCTTGTAAGCGCCGAATTCGATTTCGTTGGAGCGCGTGGGGCCGAACTTGGCTTCAAATTTGTAGCCGGTGATTTCGGGATAGTCCACCCCGATGTCTTTTTGCCAGACACGGAAAAGATCGACCCAGTCATCAAAAGTGGAAAGACGTGTTGCCGGCATTAGAGAAGTCTCCTTTAGACGAATAATACTTTCGCGCCACTCAAAAGATCAGACTACGAATTGGCGCTAGTCGAAGCAATTACAGTTGAGATTCTTCGGGCATCCTCATCGGATGCCCTCGGAATGACAAGCTCTCGCGATTTTTCCAGCTGGGCCAAAGCTACTCAAAACAACGGCTAACTTCCTTGAAACTTGGGCGGGCGCTTTTCCATGAACGCGTGAATGCCTTCCAGGCAATCCTGCGAATGAAAACATTTAAGCTGCTCCTGGACTTCGCGTTCCAGCGCTGCCATCAGCGCGTCTTTTTCGCGCGCGAACAGGGATTGTTTCACGGCGCGAATCGCCACCTGCGGGCCCTCGGCGATTTTCTTGGCAAACGCGGCGACAGCGGCTTCGAACTGATCGGCGGGAAAAAGATGGTTGAGAATGCCAAGGCGATGCGCGGTTTGCGCATCGATCATTTCGCCGAGATAGAACATCTCGGCGGCGACGGAAGGGCCTACGAGTTGAGGCAGGAAATAAGTGCCGCCATAATCGGGGAACAGCCCGACCTTGGCAAAATTCTGGCCGAGGACAGCGCCATCAATAGCGAGGCGGATATCGCAGGCGAGAGCAAGATTCATCCCGGCGCCGGCAGCCGGCCCGTTGACGGCAGCGATGACCGGCTGCGGCATCGTTCGAATGTTAAGCACAGCCTGCATGCCCATGCGAAGGATGGGGGCGAGTTCAGCGGAATCGTTGCGCTCCCGGCCTTTGCCTATGGCTCCCAGGTCGCCTCCGGCACAAAAGGCGCGGCCCGCGCCTGTGAGGACGACGACGTGAATAGAAGAATCGCCGGCGACACGAACGAGCGCTGCGTTCAACGCCGTGGTGAGTTCATTATTGAGGGCGTTCAGGCGGTCCGGACGATTCATTACGAGCGTGATGACGGAACCCTGGCGGGTCTCCTGAAGGACCGGAGCGCTGGAAGCGGTTTGCGGAGCTTGAGTCATCGTGCCTCCATTTCGTGGATGCCCAGTCAGCGGGTCGGTGTATCCCGCGATTGTTCGGTACGCTTCACAAGATCGGCCAGTTTGCGGAAATGTTTCAAGCGATCGCTCTTCCCGCGTGAAGTGGCTCCGATGGTTGTCGGCAGCACGTAGACATGCGCTCCATAAAGCAGTTCTTTTTGGATGCCGTAATTGCATTTGCGTTGGGCGAACTGCTCGAAGGGCAACTTGCCGTTGAAGGCGATCACGCGCGGTAAGTATTCCTCAAGCTTGCGGGAAAGCACGAAACGTCCTTCGGCGTAATCCTCCCGCCTCAGTTCCTCAATCGTTTTCGTCGGGCGCTTGACCAGATCCGTTAGGCCGATGCCGAACTCGATGATCCGGCGGTCATCCGGGTAGTCGAACGGCTCGGGGACGACCCCGCCGTCATAGAGCAACGGCCAGAAAGGATTGCCGCGCCCGGCGTAGTAGTGGCCGGCGCGGACGGAAGACTCTGTTGGATTACAGCCCACAATCACGAGCTTCATTCCTTTGCGTAGGTAGTCTGGGAGGGTTTTCATTCGAGTGGCACTTTCCTGGATGCCCTATGAGTTTACTTCGAATTTACTTCCCTTTGAAATTGGCGGCACGCTTTTCGACGTAAGCGGCAAGCCCCTCCTTGGCATCTTCGCTGGTGAATAGAAGTTGCTGGAGTTCGCGTTCCAGGCCGAGGGCTTCGGCAAAGGGGATTTCCATGCCCGTGACGACGGAGCGCTTGATGCGGCCAACGGCGCGGGAAGCTTTGTTGGGGGGGCAGAACTGCCGTGCGTAGGCGAGCACGTCGTCCCAAAAGGATTCCTTTTCGTAAAGATAATTAATGAGGCCCATTTCCAGAGCTTCTTCGAAACTGAACGTGCGTCCGGTGGCCATCAGCTCTAGGGAGCGCGAGCGTCCGATGGCGCGGGCGAAACGCTGCGTGCCGCCCGTGCCCGGAAGGACGCCGAGGTTCACTTCGGGCAGGCCGATTTTGCCGCCCTCTTTTTTGGCGATGCGGATGTCGCAGGCCAGCGCGATCTCCAGACCGCCCCCGACAGTGTGGCCGTTTAGCGCGGCAATCACCAGCTTGGGTGTTTGTTCGAGCCGGCTGAGCGTTTCGTTGGCGTGGAGGCAGAAGTAGTATTTGAATTGTGGATCGGCTTTCGTGAGCATCGGGATGCTGGCACCGGCGGAAAAGAATTTTTCGCCCGCGCCGCGGATGACGATCACGTGAGCGCTTTCGTCCATGCGTGCTTTCAGGATGGCTGCGTCGAGTTGCAGCATCATGTCGTAGGTGTAGGTGTTAGCGGGAGCGTCGTCGAGTTCGAAAATGGCGATGCCGTCCTCGACGCGGTATTTTACGAGTTCCTTGGTTGCAACGCTTGTTGTGGTAGCCATAATTCTCTTTTCGTCCCTTCGTCTGTAATCTAAAACTCTCTGGAAATTCTCAGCGCGGCTCTCCCGCGGCAACTCCGTCTACAAATACCGGCTTCAACTCCAAGCCCGGCGGCAGAATTCCGTGAAGAAAGAGGCCGACGATGGCGGCGGTCAGTTCGGCTGCGTCCGGGTCGATGCCCGGCTTGTGCCATTTGTAGGTCCAGTTCATCATGCCGAACAAGCTGAGAACCGCGACGCGCGGGTGGATGCCCGGTGCCAGGCCTTCAGCAGCAATGGAGTCGAAAATCTCGCGGGCCAGGGCGTAATACCGGCGCTTGATGGCCTGCACCTTCTCGCTATAGGGTTCGCCGAGGGCCTCTTCTTCGTGGGAAAGGACCTTCATTTCGTTGGGGTGGGAGAGAAAGTATTCGATGTGGTTGAGGACGAGGAAACGCAAGCGTTCCGCGGGTTCATGGACGCCCTGGAGCCGGGAGCGCAGGCTCTCGAGGACAAAGGTAAAGGTAGTGCTTTGAATGAGGTAGAGAAGGTGCTGTTTATTTTCAAAGTAGTAGTAGAGCCCAGCAAGAGAAACCCCTGCGGCCCGGCTGATATCGCGCATAGAGGCGCCTGCAAAGCCCTGCTCGGCAAAGACCTCAGAGGCTGTGCGCAGAATATGCTGGAGCTTGGCTTCGGAATCGCGGGAGGTCGGTGTGGGGGAAGCCATAGAGGTCTCGAACGCTCGTTCGACAAATGTAGTTCGTGTCGGAAGGGGTGTCAAGAGGCGATTTCGCATAGCTGGGGTGTCAGTGCTTCGCTGCGCTTTTCAGCGTCGATTTGAGATCGAGGTTGGAGACCAGGCGGTGGAGGTAATTGGGATGGAGACCAAGTAGTTTGGCCGCCTGGGTGAAACTGCCCTGGGACTGTTCGAGAGCAGTCAGTATCAGATGCTTCTTGGATTCGCGAACCGCGTCGTGGAATTTGGTTGCGGATTCGGACGCAGGCAACGCGCGGTCGGCGAGGGCATCAGGCAGATCCTCGGGAAGGATAACGTCCGAATTGCCGATAACGATGGCGCGTTCAATGGCGTTTTCGAGTTCGCGGATATTCCCCGGCCAATCATATTGGGCGAGACATGCGCGGGCCGCAGGAGACAGGCCGAGGACTTTGCGATTGGAACGCGCGGAGTACCGCGTGACGAAGTGATCTGTCAGAAACGGGATGTCCTCGGGATGTTCACGGAGCGCTGGCATGCTGATCGAGACTACGTTGAGACGGTAGAAGAGATCGAGGCGGAATTTTTCGTCGGTGACCGCTTTCTGGAGGTCTTTGTTGGTGGCGGCGATGAAGCGGACGTTGAGTTTGATCGAACAGGTGCCCCCCAGACGCACGAATTCACGTTCCTGGAGGACGCGGAGGAGTTTTGCCTGCAGCGCGTGTGGAAGCTCCGCAACCTCGTCGAGGAAAACGGTCCCGCCTTCAGCAACTTCGAGCAACCCCTTCTTTTGGGAGACGGCGCTGGTGAACGCGCCGCGTTCGTGCCCGAATAATTCGCTCTCCAGGAGCGTTTCGGTCAGGGCGGCGCAATTGAGCGCGACAAAAGGACGCGATTTTCGCGGGCTGTTGAGGTGAATAGCGCGGGAAGCGAGTTCCTTGCCCGTGCCGCTCTCACCCAAAATCAATACCGTGGAGTCGGAGGGCGCGACACGTTCGATAAATTGATACACCTGGCGCATGCGGGGGCCGCGGCCGATCATGTCGTGCTGAAGCTGGAATTCGGCCCGGAGCCGTTGATTTTCGCTGCCGAGGCTTTCAAATTGGCGGGCATTTTCGACGGCCACTGAAGCAAGACCCGCAATGGCGGATAGCAATTGCAGATCGTCGTTGGAGAAACGCGTTGCGGGATTGCGGGTGTCCAGATAGATCAGGCCGAGCGATTGCGTGGGAGTGGTCAGAGGAACACAGAGCAGCGAAAGGCCGGAAGCGGGCGCAGCATTCGCTGAGTTGGAAGATGCGACTCGCGGCGGTTCGTGATCGAGCACGGCAACGCGCTCTTCAACGACGCGTTGCGCAAGGACCCGGCTGAGGTGGACGGGATGATCCGGGCCGGCAGCGCGATCCCAGGCGACTGGCGCGGAGAATTCACCCGTGCTGCAGTCGAGAAGCAGGATGACACCGCGTTCGGCGGGAATGACATCGAATAGCAACGCGAGGAGTTGCCACTGAAGCGCGTCAATGTCTCGCATGAAGCCGATGGCGGAGCTGATTTTGAGAAGAGTGGAGAGAGTGCGCGCAAGCCGAACAGCCGGAGGGAGCGCGGCAAGCGATTCCGGCCGCAGGTAGAGAAGATCTTCGGGCTTGAGCTGCTGGGCAGAGAGGCTTAGAGCGGCTTGGTCGTCGAGTTCAACGGAACGACTCTCGGCGGATGCGGCCGCTTCCGGCAGAAACAGAAAAGAAGAATCACCGACGGAGATCTGGTCACCGAAGGAAAGCACACGTTCGGTGATGGGAATGCCATTTACAAACGTGCCCGCGGGAGAGTCGAGATCGCGAATGGTGAAACATCCGGCGGCCTCGCTGATGCAGCTATGCTGCAAGGCTACGGCTGGATCTTCCAGGCAGATTGAATTGGACGAGTCACTGCCGATGGAGAGGGGCGCAACCACGGCAAAACTGGTGTTTTTCCAGGGGCCGCTCAGTACGGTGAGTCTTGGGGGCACGGGTTGGGGCTCGGGTGACTGTTCTGAAGCGTTACGGCTAAGGGTCGGTATTCTAACTCGGCGACCTTGAATAATCTACGCCCACCGAAGCTATCCAATCGGTTAGCGTGGCTATCCGAAAAGCTAGGAAGTTGGAAAGTAGCCCGCGAAGTTGAAGCAAGGTTCCCTGCCCCTTCAACTAACCCCTTACCTGTTAACAAGTTAATCTCAGTTCAAGACATCCGCCCAGTTTTTTGGGCAGTCGAACCCTTCTGAAACCGTTCACCCGGGGGAAGCAAGAATCACCCTTTGGATAGAGATTCGGGAGCACCGGCCTTGAACCCGAATGGATTGCGAGCTGGTGAAAAGATTATTTTTGCTGCTATGCCCTTCAATCTCCTCAACATGCTCAAGATTGAAATCGGAAGAAGTGTTTTGGCTTCGAGATGGCAGCCTCTTTGCATTCTTCCAAACGCGTCGGGCAGTTCAGAAAACAAACTGAGGTGGACCATGAACTTCACAAAAAAGATTACGTGGCAACTGATTCTGGCGGCGGTGGGAGTTTCGCTCTTTGTTGTAAGCGCGGCCCGCGCACAAGAAATCACAAACACCGACTTTGAAACTCCGGCGACCTCCGTTAGCGGAAATTTTAACAATCCGTCCGCCGCGGCCGCGAATACGGCGGTGAACAACGCGCAGGCTGACTATGCGGCGGTGTCCGAGGCTTCGATTCTTCAGGCGAATCAGCAGGAAGAAGTCAGCATGGCCAGCTTTCCACGCACGCTGGGATCGCTTATCGCGATCGGAGTGCTGCTGATCGCCTGCGGCATGCTCTGGAAGAGCGCCGGCCAACGGCAGAACGACACCCTGAAAACTCACAATGCCCTTTCCACGCGGAAGCACCCACTCCCCAGCCGCAAAGCCCAGGCCCTGAACTCGTAGTGCGCAGTGAGCCTCATTCCGGGAGCCCGACGATCACCCCGCTCCCGGAATGAGGCGTCAGGTTTTCTCCTGCCTGGGTTCCCTCCTGTTTCGACTCTTCCCTGTGATTATTTTTCTGAGGAGAAAAACGGCAGTTCCCTGCCCAGATTTTTTTGCCGGGCCAGGGCATAGATCTTCTCGGCGACGGCGAGATCCCAGGAAGCGATACCGTTGGACTTGAAAAGAGTGATCTGCTTTTCCTCGGTGCGGCCGGGAACTTTGCCAGCGATGAGTTGGTCGAGTTCACGGACCTCTTCCCACCTTTTGGGCTCCTGCTGAAATGGAATAATCAGGTCGCCGGCTTCCTGTTTGGACTGTTCGATGGAATCCACAAATATCAGCCCTGCGCGAGAGATTGCCGCGTCGTCGAGTTCGCGCTTGTGGGCGTGGTTCGCGCCGATGGCATTGATGTGCGCGCCTTGGGCGATGTCCTGGCCGTCGAGAACGGGCTTAGCGGACGTGGTGGCGGTGTTGACGATCTCCGCGCCCCGGACAGCTTCCGCGGCTGAGGCGGCGGGATGAACCGAGATGCCGAGGCGTGCGGTCATTTCGGCGCAGAATTTAGCGCGTCGCTCCGGGTCGCGGCCATAGACCCGGACGGAATCCAGCTTGCGGGCGGCGGCGACAGCTTCGAGTTGGGTTCTTGCCTGGCCGCCGGTTCCGATGATGGCTGCGGTTCGCGCGTTCGCCCGCGCAAGATATTTCGTGGCCACCCCGGAAGCGGCGCCGGTCCGCTGCTGGCCCAGGAAATCGGCTTCGATCATGGCGAGAAGCGCGCCGGTGGAGATTTCATAGAGCGGCACCAGGAAGCGAAGAACCCCCTTCACGTAGGTGTACTGCTTCATGGCGATGAACCCGGCTTCCGTATCCATGGCGGCCATGTAATGGAAGAACCCTCCCCCCGCCGGAAGTTCGAACCGCCGGCGCGGATGGAGGATAACGCGGCCATCAGCCTGCTTGCGGGAGATTTCCTCTACCGCGTCCATGGCCATGGGCATGGTGAGAATTTGCCGGACTTCGGCTTCGTTAATGTGAAGAGTCACGGAGTGGCTCCCAACTTTGGCGGCGCAGGCGGAGCGGGATGGAATTCGACAAGGGTGAGGTCTGTTTCGGCGAGGGTGCCGTGGTGATGGTATTGGTAGTTGAGAATCCCGATGCCCGGAGAAATTTCCATTTCCGTGTCGTCGGGATTGGTGACGTATTGCAGTTGAAAAACTTCGGCGGATTTTGCTGCAAGTCCCTGGATATCGCCCAGTTTTTTTGTTTCCTGCGTGGCAACCACCCAGCAGTAATGGCCGTCGTCCCGTCGGACGCTCTCGGCATCGCCGAATTTCATGCCCTGTTTCAGAGGCCAGCGAAAAAGCAGATTGTCTTCGGCAAGAAGCTTGTCGAGCGTCGCGGCGTCTTTATCGAGTTTCGCGTAATCGAAATCGGGAGGGAGCGGATTGAGGAATACTTCACGGCGCGAGGTTTCGATCAGCAACCACGGCATCGCGGCGACTTCGCCCGTGGCCCAGTCGAGATCCCGGGGAAAGCCCGAAAGGACGGCGATAAGAAACTCCGGCTTCTGAATGACCTTCTCCACGGTCATTTTCAGCGTGACGTCCGCGTGGGCATCTTTTTCCGTTTGCTGATCGGTCCAGGTGACCGTGCCGCGATAGAGCCACCAGGTGCCTGGAGTGAGGGGAAAGAATAAATCGGGCTGGGGCGCGCCATCGACGTTGGTCGACACTTTTGAGGTTGAGGTTCTTCGGGCATCCTCGTCGGATGCCCGAAGAATGACAGTGCTAGTAAGCAATGTGAGTAGAGGAAGGATAAGGGTGAGCGCGGTGAATGCGGAGGGCGCGGAAACTTTGTTTAGGAGGTGCATGATTATTTCTTAGACGGAGCCGGTTGGGGCTTGGATGGCTGGGGCTTGGCTTTTTCGGATTTGGGTGGCGCGCCGGGAGTCTCGTCCTTGATGCGGCGAACTACCGTCTGGATCAGGCGATAATGGCGTTCTTCTTTTTCTCCCAAAAAGTGGAAGCGGAATTCGGGCTGGCTTTTGTTGTCCCTGACCACGCGGATCGGGAAAGCCCCGCACAGATTATTGTCGATAAACGCGGTTTCATAGCGGGATTTGCGCGTGTTCCATGTATAAACCCGCAGTGTTGTGAAATCGCAGGCCTGGCCCTCCGGTCCGCGCGTGCCGGCAGCAAGGTATTGCGGGTGATCGCCTTCGGCATCGGAGACGCGATTGAGTTCGAACCAGGCGAGCGGGCGAATATTGGCAGACTCAACGCCTTCACGCACCGGGTCGGGCAGATCGAGAGAGACAAATCGCCCCACTACCCAGCCGGCGATGGGGATGGTCTGGTCTCCGGGTTGCGTGGTATTGGTGATGGCGGAATTGCGGACTACGCCTTCACCCGGCGGACGCGTGGCGATCCCCCGGACTAGGAACCAGTCTTCTTTTTTGGTTTCGGCCGGCTCCCCAGCTTCTTTTTCGTCGGAGACTTGGACCCAATCGGCGGTCGCCCTGCCAACAATTTCAACAGGCGCGTTGCGGGAGAACTGGTACAGGCGTGGCTCATTGCGGCCGGGTTCGACACGCAAGTTGGTGGGAACTTTTGTACGCCCGCGCCCCTGAATCGGGATGGCCGAGGCCAGCTTGATCAGCTTGGCACTGCGCTGCCAAAGTTCCGGCTCCATCAGATAGTGGCCGTCCACCCATCCAACGACGCCGGAGGCCGTGCGAACTTTCACATTTTCGTTGCGGCGCGCCAGTACATCCACGTGATCGCCATAGAGCAACACGCCAACCTGTTCACGGACCTGGGCGACGCTGCTCCAGAGCGTGACGCTGCGTTCGCTGATATAGGCGTCGCTGATGGATTCGTGCTTGGGACGAAGAATCCAGGCAAGCAGCGCCACTACACAAAGCAGCGGCACCGCGACCAGTAACTTGCGTTTCATGTTTCCTCAAGAATGATCCTGAAGATTGTACCTGAAACCGGGGCGTGGCCGGGCTGACACAAGCCCTGGAAGAATAGGTAGAATCAACTGCGGTAGCGGGGTAGTTTGGGACTCGGGGGGCGAGATGAAATTCCTGAACTCGTTTCAGCCGGTGGGGCTGGTCATATTGCGTCTGGCGCTGGCGTTGATTTTTATCTTCCACGGATATCCAAAGCTTGTCCGCGCGGACGCGATGATGCGGGGGTTTTTCATCCAGCACGGATTCCCCGGTTATTTTGTGGGACTGGCGGGAATTCTGGAGTGCGTGGGCGGCGGGCTACTGCTGCTGGGATTATTCACGCGGCCTGCCGCGCTCTTGCTTGCCATGGAGATGCTGATTGCGATCTGGAAGGTGAAGCTGGTGCATGGAGTTTTCGCGGTGAATGAGTATCAGTTTGAGTTGGCATTGGCGGCGGCTTGCGCGGCCCTGGCGACTGTAGGGGCGGGAAGCTTGTCGGTGGATCATGTGATGTTGGGAGAAAGTGGGAGCAAGCGGCGGAAAGTTTCGAGGAGCGACAGGGAGTGACCTCTAGTTGGCCCCTCGGGCCTAGTGTACCGGCCGCCTCCTGAGGCGGTCGCAGTTTCTTAAGGCTGGGCCCAAACTTCCGCGTTTATCCACTCCTTCAGACTTGCGCCGGTGATCCGGGGGCGGCCAGTGCCGGCACGGCTGGCGCCAGAGGCAGCGCGATCCAGAGAATCAGATAGAGAAGGCCGCCGGTGCCCGCGCACAGAACAGCGAGCAGCCAGACGATGCGGACGAGAGTGGGATCGAGGTCGAAATAGTCGGCCACGCCGGCGCACACGCCGCCCAGCTTTTTGTCGCGGCTGGAACGCATCAGGCGCTTGGCTGGAGCGACGTAGCCGCCCGCAGGTGGCGCGGCTTGGTCAGCCAATTGGGCGCCGCAGTTGTAGCAGAACTTCGAACCTTCAGCGACTTCTTTCTGGCATTTCGGGCAAAGCATGGTTCACCCCCACAGAGCGATTTCCAATCGCATTCTAAACAAAGATACGAATTGTGGGGAGGGAAAGTTTCACGGGGAGCGGGCGGTGCGGACAATGGGTAATTGGTTCAGCCCCAAGCCAACTTTGTAGGGGAGGAACTCGCTCCTCCCCCCTGGGTTGCTCTCGCCTTTGTAGCGGCCGCTTTCTGAAGCGGGCGCTTCATGTGTTAGTACTCGAGAAGAGCGGTCACGGCGGCGGTGATGTCGTCAGTCTGCGGGAGGATGGCGTCTTCGAGTTTTGGATGGTAGCCACAGAAGGTGTCGGTGGCGGCAACGCGCTTTACGGGGGCGTCAAGTTCTTCGAACAGTTCTTCGGCGATGCGGGCGGCGATTTCGGCGCCATAGCCCCAGCTCAGCATGTCTTCGTATGCGACGATAACGCGGTGGGTTTTGCGAACCGAAGTGGCGATGGCTTCCCAATCGTATGGCGAGAGAGAGCGAAGGTCGATGATCTCCACCGAAACCCCGTTGCGTTCCAGAGCCGCGGCCGCCACCTCAGCGCGATGGACGACAGCTCCGTACGTGATGATGCTGACCTGCGAGCCTTCTTTGACCAGGCGGGCTTTGCCAAACGGAACTGTGTAGTCGGCGCCGGGATACTCGGAGCGATTATACGGCTGGCGGTAGAGATGCTTGTGCTCGAGGAACATCACCGGGTCGTCGCACCGGATTGCAGTCCGCAGTAAGCCCGCAACGTCCAGCGCCGTGGACGGCATCACCACCCGCAAGCCAGGGCAGTGCGTGAAAATCGATTCGCCGCTCTGGCTGTGATAAACAGCCCCGCCGGTAAGATAGCCGCCGATGGCCACGCGCAGCACCACCGGGCTTTTGAACTTTCCGTCGGACCGCCAGCGCATCACGCAAAGCTCGTCGCGAATCTGCATCATCGCCGGCCAGATATAATCGAAGAACTGAATTTCCGCCACCGGCTTCATGCCGCGGGTGGCCATTCCGATCGCGCGCCCCACGATGCTCGCTTCGGCAAGCGGCGTGTTGAAGACGCGGTCCGCCCCGTATTTGCGCTGCAAACCCGCGGTGGCCTTGAAGACGCCGCCCTTCCCTTTCACATCCTTCAGATTGTCTTCGCGGCTGGCGTCGGCAACGTCTTCGCCGAACACGGTGATGCGCTCGTCGCGAGCCATTTCGTCCTGCAGCGTAGCGGCGACCATTTCGACCATAGTCTTCGGGCCGCCGTGAAATTTCGGTTCGCTTGCAAACGCCGCCGATGTGGGATCAACATCCGGCGAGTAAACATTCGAATAGACGGAAGAGGCTTCGGGTGCCGCGGCAGCCAGGGCCTGGTCGGCGGCTTCGCGGACTTCCCGGTCGACTTCGCCTTCCAGGGCCTCGATCTCTTTCTGGTCCATCAATCCTTCGCGGATCAGAAAGAGGGAGAACTTGGAGAGCGGGTCGCGGCGGGCTTCGCCTTCCCGTTCTTCCGCGGTCTTGTAGAGCTTTTCGTCGTCGGAGAGCGAGTGCGAGTACGGGCGAGTTACATGCGCGTGGACCAGCGCGGGGCCGCGGCGCTCGCGAACGTAACGAATGGCTTCCTTGCACACGGCGTAACTTTCCAGCGGGTCCGTGCCGTCGCATTCCGCGACGTGAAGGCCCGGGAAGTTTCGAACCAGTTTCGAAATGTTGGCGCCGGCGGTTTGGACTTCTACGGGGACGGAGATGGCGTAGCCGTTGTCTTCGATGAGGTAGAAAAGCGGAAGTTTCTTCGCGCAGGCAGCGTTGAGCGATTCCCAGAATTCGCCTTCGCTGGTGGCTCCGTCGCCGGATGAGACATAGACGATTTCTTCAGGGTCGTGATCCAGCGATTCACCGAGCGGAGCTTTCTGCGCCTGGGCGAGGGCTTTCCCGTGGTGAGCGTAATAAATTGTGGCTTCGGCGGCTCCCACTGCCTGGACGAATTGCGTGCCGGTGCAAGAAGACTTGCTGACGATATTGAATTTCTGGTGGCCCCAGTGGGAAGGCATCTGACGGCCCCCAGAGCTGGGGTCGTCCTTGGCGCCTACAGCCTGAAGGAGAGTTTCTAGTGGTGTGACGCCGAGAGTAAGGCACAGGGCGCGGTCGCGGTAATAGGGGTAAATCCAATCCACGCCGGGACGAAGAAGCAAGCCGGCCACGGTGGTAACCGCTTCATGGCCGGCGCTGGATATTTGAAAATAAATTTTATTTTGACGCTTCAGTTGGATTTCCCGGTCGTCTAGGCGGCGGGAAAGATACATCGTGCGGTAAATCCGGATGAGAGTTTCGCGATCCAGCCCCTGGTGCCGGGCCGCTTCCAGCTTTGCTGCTTTCACACGCGTTTGTACCGCCATTCAGTCTGCCTCGCGTTGGAATGGGGATGGGCGTCTACGGAACTTAATTATACCGGAGCGCCGGTTGGAGTGCACAGTAGAACCTGCGCGGGGTTGTGAAAAACGAAGGTACTAGGAGGTGGCGCCAGAAACGTAGCGCCGCCATCCTGCCTGCCCTGAGCTACGAAGGGTTTACCCTGAGCTGCGAAGGGGCGGCAAGCCTGCGGCCCCTACCGGCGCGCATCGCGAGAATCCCAGCCGCCTAGTTTCAGTTCTTCAAACTGCTTCTCCGTCTCCGCAAACTGCGCGTCCCCGGGCTTCACAACCTTCGGAGATGCAGCCACGAACGGCTCTTCCGTGGGAATCCGATCGACCCAACGCTGTTCGGAAAGCTTTTCGTGATTGGAGAAGCCGAGGCGGAGGAGGAGTTTGACGGTTTCGTTGGATGCCGGAGCTTCGGTTTCGTCCTTGGCTTTTGATTTGCCTTTAGCTTTTGGTTTTTCGGATTTGGCGGCCACGGGTTCTGCGGCAAAATCGCCATCAGCGGCGCGCTCGAAATTGTAAAGCAGCTTTTTGTCCAGCCGAAAGGCTTGCTTCCAGGTTTCCAGTTTATGGCGGGCAAGCTGTGCTTTTTCTTCGTCCTTGCCAAAGTCGAATTGCATGTAAATGTGGGGCATGGATTCAGTTTGTGACCTGCGTGCCCGGGTGTCAAGACGCAGCCGGCCTCTTCGGCGAATTGAATTTACGAGCAGTGCTGGGTAGAGTATTCTTGAGATTCGAGAAAATGAATAGAATGCGCCACGATTCCAACGCTCAGGGAAGAAAACTGTGGGCGTGTGTGTGTTTGGTGGCGGTGATGCTCTTGTGGGCACCGACCTGGGGTGCAGCGTTGCAGGCGGCCGGCGTGGGCTGCTGCGATGGGGCGATGTGTCCGCTGCATGGGCATGCGCCGAAGAAAAGTTCTAGTGACACCAACTCCCCGAAGGAAGTTCCGATGGCAGGTTGCGACCATCATGCGCGGCCGGCGGCGATGGTTTGCAGCGTGGCGTGTTGCCATCCCAAGGATCCGGCCGTGACCGGGGCGATTGTGTTTGTGTTGCCGAGTCCAATGGCGCTTTCCGCGCCGCTCCTTATAGGTCCTCCGGCGCCGATACCATCTTCTTCTGCAAATTCCTTTGTTTTTGATCCCGCTTCTCCTCCTCCGCGAACCTCGCTTCTCAGTTCGTAGAAACTTTCTCCCCTCGGGTGTTCCTTGCCTTTGTAGCGGCCGCCTTCTGAGGCGGGCGCTCTTTTTTACAGGCAGCAATACCCAAAACCGACCGCCTCGAAAGGCCGTCCCTACTAAAGGCAAAAGTGGCCACCTGAAGGTGGCGGCTACTACTTGCCTTCTCATGGAGAAGAGATCGATGCTTCGACGATTTTCATTTTTGATGGGGCTAGTGTTGTTGTGTGCGGGGATTTTGCTGGCTTCGGCGGTGGCTACCGTGCGCGGGATTGTGCATGACCCTCAACACCGGCCGATTGCAGACGCGGAAGTGCGATTGAAGGCCGAGCATTCTGATTTCACGCTGACCGCGCGGACGAGCGTCGAAGGTGAATTTCACTTCGATTCTGTGCCGATTGGGGAATACCGCATTACGGTCAGCAAAACCGATTTTGGGGCGCAAGAAGAGAAATTGACCGTGCTCTCCGGGACCGCTCCGATTTTGCATATTGAATTGCAGGTGGCGAAGCAGGCGCAGACGGTGACGGTGACTTCGGAGGCTCCGCCGGCGCAAGAGGAGTCGGTGACGCCGACGACCCTCGTGTCCCGCGAAGAGATCGCCGAAACGCCGGGGGCGGGGCAATCAAACAGTGTGGCCATGATCACGAATTATGTGCCCGGTTCCTACACCACGCACGACCAGTTGCACGTGCGCGGCGGGCACCAGGTGAGCTGGCTGATTGACGGCGTGTCCATCCCAAACACGAATATCGCCAGCAATCTGGGGCCGCAGATCGACCCCAAAGATATTGACATGTTGGAGGTTCAGCGCGGGAGCTATTCCGCCGACTACGGTGACCGCACCTATGGGGTTTTCAACGTGGCCCCGCGCAGCGGATTCGAGCGCAACAACGGGGCCGAGTTGATCTTGACCGCAGGGAATTTCTATCAGACCAACGACCAGCTGAATTTTGGCGGGCATACAAACCGCTTCGCTTACTACGCGAGCCTGAACGGGAACCGCACGAATTTGGGGCTGGAGACGCCGACCTCGGCGGTGATTCACGATCAGGCAAACGGTTACGGCGGATTCACATCGATGACCTACAACCTGGATGCGCAGAATCAATTTCGGCTGGTGGCCCAACTCCGGCAGGATTTTTACCAGGTACCGTTCGATCCCAACGATCCAAACGCGCAGGGGCAGTTCTTACGCGACTCAAATAAGGAGCGCGACGGGTTTGTGCTGTTTTCGTGGGTGCGGACGTTCAGCCCGGGATTGGTACTCACGGTATCGCCCTTCTATCACCACAACAGAGTCAGTTATGAAAGCAGCCCATTCGACCAGCCGAGTTCGGCGACGGAGACGCTTACATCGAATTATGAAGGCGGCCAGGCGAATTTGTCGTGGATTGCGAAGCGCAACAATTTGCGGGCCGGCGTTTTTGGATTTGCGGAGCAAGCGAACCAGTTGTTTGGGCTGATTTGCAACGTCAACGACCCAGCGGAATGCAGCGGCGTGAATCCGCCCGTCACAACCAGACCAACGGGAGGATTGGCTGCGGCTTATGTCGAGGACCAGCTGAAGCTGACATCATGGCTTTCGGTGGATGGCGGCATACGGCAGACGCACTATTCCGCCGACGTTGTGGAGAATGCCAGCAGCCCGCGGGTCGGCGCTTCACTCCGGATTCCCAAGCTCAACTGGGTGTTCCGCGCGTTTTACGGACACTTTTACCAGCCACCGCCACTTTCGACGATCTCCGGGCCGCTGCTGGACGCGGCGAACAATCAGAACCTGGGATTCATCCCGCTCCACGGCGAGCGCGACGAGGAGCATCAATACGGAGTCACAATTCCGCTATGGGGCTGGACGATTGATGGCGACACGTTTTTGACTCGCGCAAAGAATTATTTCGACCACAACAATTTCAACAACTCCAACCTGTTTTTTCCCATCACGATTCAAGGCGCGCGCATCAGCGGTTGGGAGCTCACCCTGCGTTCGCCTCAAATCCGCAAACGCGGACAGATCTATCTCACTTATTCGAACCAGCTGGCCCTTGGATTCGGCGGGATTAACGGAGGGCTCACGGATTTTTCGTTTGGCGACGGGTTCGGGCTGCTGGACCACGACCAGCGGAACACCCTGCATGTCGGGGGACAACTGACGTTGCCGTGGAGGAGCTACGCTTCGACGGACATTTATTACGCCTCTGGATTCGCGAATGGAGATGAAACTCTGCCCGGAGACCATTTGCAACCGCACACAACGTTTGACATGACGCTCGGCAAGAATTTTGGCGAACGCATATCGTTTTCGGTGACGGGATTGAATGTGGCGAACCGGCGGGTGCTGCTGGATAACAGCCTGACATTCGGCGGGACGCATTACAACAATCCGCGCGAGATTTTTGTTCAGTTGCGCTATCGTTTTCATTACTGAGGAAAAGATGAAACAAATTCTGTTTGTGGTGGTGCTGATTTGCGCGGGTATTGCGGCCGGCTGCCGGTCGGCGCCGGAAAAACATTATCCAATTCAGGGAGAAGTGATTTCCGCGGATGCGGCGAAAAAGCTGCTGACCGTGAAGCACGGCGATATTCCCGGGTTGATGCCGGCCATGACCATGACGTATCAGGTCGCGGAACCAAAGCAGATGGCAACCTTGCAGCCGGGTGACAAGATTACAGCCGATCTGGTGGTGTCCGAAAACAAAGGGCGTCTGGAAAAGATAGCCTTGGTGAGCAAGGGGGACGACAAATAATCCACAGGTCCCGCGGAACAAGATGAGGGTCGTTCAAGAAACCGAAAACTTATTCCGCCTCACGCGCTTTGGCATGATCAATTGCTTCCTGGTGCGAGAGGCGGACGGATTCACGCTGGTTGATTCCGGCTTGCTGGGTTCCGCAAGCGCAATCCTGCTAGCAGCCGCGCGCCTGGGCTCCTCCATTCGAAGAATTGTTTTGACGCACGCGCACATTGATCACATCGGCTCCCTCGACAATCTGATGGCGGCGCTGCCCGCTTGCGAGCTCTCCATCGGCAAGCGGGAGGCCCGGCTGCTGGCAAAAGATTTGAGCCTTGATGCCGGGGAAAACGGCAAGCCCCTGATCGGTTTCACCGGCGCAAAGTCACGGCCCAGCCGCTTGCTTCTCGGGGGCGAAAGCGTCGGTTCGCTGCAGGCCGTGGCGTCGCCCGGACATACACCGGGGCACCTGGCGTTTCTGGATGTCCGGGACAACGCGTTGATCGCCGGGGACGCGCTCACGACGCAAACCGGTGTCGTGGTCGCGGGTGTCTTCAAAGCGTTGTTTCCCTTCCCTGCTCTGTTTTCGTGGAACGCGTTGCTCGCCGCAAAAAGTGCCGCAAAACTCCGCGGACTAAATCCGAGCATCCTCGCCGTGGGGCATGGGCCGACGATTGCCTCGCCCGCGCGTGAAATGGATTTGGCCTTGGAAGAAGCTTTTCGCCAGCATCCTGAAGCGCGCTAGAGCACCCGGTAGAAGAAGTTGCACGGGATTCGGGACGCAGGATAGACTGAGGCACAATTTTACGGCGATGGAGTTCGCCATAACCGCCCTGGCATAATCCGCCGGGGCTGATGACTCCTGGCTGCCAGGCGGCACCAGGAGTTTTTTATTCTGTGCGGCAAGCGCAGCCGGATCGGAGACACTTTGCGTTTATTTCTGATTGGAACGTTTGGGGCGGTTGGCACGCTAGCGAGATACGGCCTGCAGGGGCTGGTCCAGATCAAGACTGGCAGCACGTTTCCCTACGGCACGCTGCTCATCAATCTGACCGGATGTTTTTTCCTCGGATTGATCGGCCAGCTTCTGTTGAACCGCGTGATCGTGCCGCCGGAATGGCGCATGGCGATCGCAGTGGGATTTTTCGGCGGCTACACCACGTTCTCGAGTTTTGGATGGGAAACGGCGAAGATGCTGGAGGCCGGCGAATGGCTCTGGGCAACAACTTACGTCGCGGCCAGCGTAGCGTTCGGGTTGATACTTTCGGTTGCGGGAATACGGTTGGCAAACCGGTTTTAGGAGTACGCGATGACGCACCAGAAATTTGAGGGCGAGCGGACGCTGATGCGGATTCACATCGGCGAATCGGATAAGTGGCATGGCAAACCGTTGCACGAGGCGATTGTGGAATTGCTGCGGAAAGACGGATTTTCCGGCGTGACCGTGCTGCGCGGCGTAGCAGGTTACGGTTCCTCCAGCGTATATCACACGGACAAGCTTCTGCGGCTCTCGCAGGATTTGCCGATTATTCTCGAAGTCATCGAGACGCAGGAGCGGATTGACCAGATACTCCCCCGGCTGGATGAAATGGTCGACGGCGGTTTGATCACCCTGGAAAAAGTACGCGTGATTCTATACAGACCAGCGAAACGATAGGCGGCTCAGTGGCCGACGTGAACTCCGACAACAATTCAACGCAGAATTCTTCCTCCGGTTGGCTGAACCGCACCGTACTCGGTGTGGGCGTCACCAGCCTCTTCAGCGACTGGAGCCACGAAATCGCCACCGCTGTTCTGCCCGCGTTTCTGGCGACGATTGGCGCGGGCCCGGCGTGGCTCGGCGCAATCGAAGGAATTGCCGACGGGCTTTCGAGTTTTGCAAAGCTCGGCTCCGGCCACTACACAGACCGTTTGAAAAAACGCAAACCGCTGGCGGTCTTTGGCTATGCGTTCACGGCTCTCGCGACGGCGTCGTTTGCCTTTGCAACTCACGCGTACCACGTTTTGTTCGCGCGCGCAGCGGCGTGGCTGGGCCGCGGCGTGCGTTCGCCGGCGAAGAAGGCGCTGCTTGCCGCCGATGTGGCGCCGGGAGCCTACGGCCGGGCGTTTGGGCTGGAGCGGCTCATGGATACCGTCGGCGCGATCGCGGGCCCGCTGACGGCACTGTGGCTCCTCCGGTTGACCAACCACAACTATCGCGCGGTCTTCTTGTGGACGCTGCTGCCCGGCATGATCGCGGTGCTCAGCTTCTGGCTGCTGGTTCGAGAGCGGGCGTTCGAAGCGCGAAAGAAAGTTACCTTTCTCGCCGGGTTGCGCAGCCTGCCGCGGAATTTCCGCGAATTTCTCCTCGGGGTCGGCGTGTTCGGCTCCGGCGATTTTTCCCACACCCTTTTGATTTTGTACGCTTCGCGGATGTTAACCCCGGTCCATGGCGCAGCGAAGGCCGCCAGCCTGGCCATCGGACTTTACACGCTGCACAATGTTTTTTATGCGGCATCGGCGTATGTCAGCGGCTGGATCAGCGATCATGTGGCGCACCGCAAGACAATTCTGGCTGGCGGCTACGCTCTGGCCGGCGTGACCGCGATTTCGCTCACCGCCACGCCAGCTTCCATTTGGTTGCTGGGCGGATTATTCGTGCTGGCGGGAATTTATGTCGGAACCGAAGAGGCCCTCGAAGATTCCCTGGCCGCGGAACTGATTCCGCGCGAGCAACACGGAATGGCCTTCGGCACGCTGGCAGCGGTGAACGCCGTGGGAGATTTCCTGTCGAGCCTGATGGTTGGGTTTCTGTGGTCGGCAGTGTCGGCTAAAGCCGCGTTCTCGTTTTCCGCGATTTTATTCTTCCTCGGGGCCTTCCTGATTCTTCGGCTTCGAAAGTAGTTCCCCGCGCAACGATTCAGGCTCCGCCGCGGCTTCGCGTTTGGAAGCCTGCATCCGGCGGTGCACTTCCGCCAGCAGATATTTGCGCAGATTTTCCGGCACAATGCCGGGAGCGGCGAGTACGCGTAAATCCACAACCGTCAGCTGCGGCAGATAACTCAGCACAATTGCGAGCGGCGTCGACGAGTTGCGCACCAGGGCCAGGCGCACATTATAGTGCTGCGACCACTTACGGTGATTGGCGACGGTCAGCACGACCACCTGCGGCAAATTGTCGTGCCACAAAACTTTCAGGACCTGCGCCTCGGTGAGGCGAGGATTGTCCAGCGCGATTTCCAGAACCTGCGCGTGCCCGGTGGCGATCAAGGCGCCGGCGACGCGGGCGGGGCCGCGGCGAGCTAGCGTTATTCTCTGTCCTAGTGGCAATTGCGGCAGGCGCGCGACGATATACTCCTCGGCGTGGCGCTTCAGTTCCGCGGAAACCGCGGGTGACAAGGAAAATTGCACCAGGTCCATCAGGTAGAGTTCGCGCAACAGGCGCAACCCTACGAGGCGCGGGGAGTTTACGTGAAAAACCAGCGCGCGCTTGACGGCGTAACTCTTCAGGAAGTTTTTTCGGCCGGCGATATTTTCAAGAATCTCCCCGGGGAGATCCTTTCGGGAGAGCAGCAAACCGACAAAGGTTTCGTCCAGTGCCGGATTATCCAGCAACGCATAAAGAACTTCCGCCGACGGGTGATAGAGCAATGACTTCAGCTCATCCCCGGCGGCGAGGCGAGCACGGTCGCGTTGCTGTTCCAGAAGGGTCAATTCCGCTTCCTTACGACGGCGGCAGCAGCTGCAGCGCGAGATGCGCGGCAGCCTCCGCGGGGTTTAGCTGCATAGTGCTGAACTCTGCGCCGGGCGCGGCCTTGCGCAGGAAATACTCCAGACGCCCGTCGAACCAGGCGGAGCGGCCCAGCATGCCGCCCGTTTTTGCCAGCAGAAACTTTTGCGATTGTAACTGAAGGCGCTCGATGAGGTCGTTGACAAGCTCGGCGAGCGCGGCGGCGCAATCCTCGAGCAGCGCGCGGGCCGTCGCGTCGCCAGCTTCCGCGGCCTGAAGCACCACCGGAAACAAGCGCGGGAAAACCTCGTCGGGAGCGGCGTACACACGGGATTGCAGGTCCGCCCAGGTGGTTGCGCCGATTTCGGAGAGAATTCTTCGCCCCATCGATGTGTCCACGCCGGTTCGCTCAAACTGACGCAGCGTTTCGAGCACCGCGCGCTGGCCGACGTGATAGGCGCTGCCCTCGTCACCAAGCAGGTAGCCGTGGCCGCCGACGCGAGCAGTGTGTCCTTGCGCATCGCGGCCGACAGCGGCGGATCCTGTGCCGGCTATCAGCACAATGGCGGCACCGCCTCCAATAGCTTGGAGAGTTAAATCCATGTCCGTGCAGACGCGGACAAGCTTCCCCGGAAATTCCTCTTCGAGAAGCATCCTCATTTTTCGCCCAGACTCCGGATACGCGGTTCCGGCGAGGCCCGCGCAGAGTGAGGCAATCTCGTTGTTCGAAACCTTCGCGGACGATATCGCCAGCCGCGCCGCTTCACACACAGCTGCCAGCGCGCTGCCGAAGCCCACACGCATCGGGTTGGATGGTCCGCCGCGGCTGGAGGCAACCACCCGGCGCGATTCATCCATCAACACGCACTCCGTCTTCGTGCCACCCCCGTCAAGACCCAAAACATAGCGCATGGAAAAAGCATACGCGACCGGAGAGCATTTTGGCGCGGCGAAGGCCGCGATGGTGTTGAAAACGTTGCTGCGGCTGGCACGTCATGGATTGCTTTCTTGACGCACCGGGACGCACCCACTATTCTCGTCACACTTCGCCGGGTCGCGCGGGCGGGCAGCGAAGTCCGAACTCATGCACATTCATCTGTTGGATCTGGGAATCGTCATTGTTTATCTGCTGGGCGTCACGGCGCTGGGCGTTTATTTCCGCGGGAAACAGCGCGACGTCCGCGACTATTTCCTCGGCGGCCGAACCGCTCCCTGGTGGGCCCTGGCGTTTTCCATCGTCGCCACGGAGACATCCACGCTCACAATCATCGGGACCCCTGCGCTGGCATTCGCCGGCAACATGACGTTTCTTCAGTGGGTGTTCGGCTACCTCGCGGGACGGTTTCTGATCAGCCTGATTTTTTTGCCGGGATATTTTCGCGGCGAATACCTGACGGCTTACGCGGTGATTGAAAAGCGATTCGGCCAACGCATGCGTTCCGTGGCGGCGGTGACGTTTTTGACCACACGCACGCTCGCCGAGGGTGTCCGTGTGGCGGCGATTGCGCTGGTGGTCAGCGTTGCGCTGGGAACATCGGAGCGGCTTGCGGTGTTTATCGTGATTGCGCTGACGGTGCTTTATACGTTTGAAGGCGGAATGAAGGCGGTGATCTGGACGGACGTCGCCCAGTTCCTGCTCTATCTGTTGGGCAGTGTGGTGACGTTCGGCATTTTGCTGCATCGCATTCCCGGCGGGTGGAATGAAGTTGCCCAGGTGGCTGCCGCGAACGGCAACAAACTACAGGTTCTGGATTTCAGCTGGAATCTGGCAACGGCATACACGTTCTGGTCTGGAGTAATCGGCGGAGCATTCTTTACCCTGGCGAGCCACGGAACAGATCAAACCATCGTGCAGCGGCTGCTGGCTGCCAGAAATCAGCGCGATAGCCGGCGGGCCTTGCTGGCCAGCGGGTTCATCGTGCTCTTTCAGTTCACGCTTTTTCTGCTGGTGGGAGTTCTGCTTTTCGCGTTTGCTCAGCATTCGCCGCTGCTGGGGCCGGGCGATCGCCCGGACAGCATTCTGCCGCATTTCCTGATCCGAGAGATGCCGACGGGACTTGTGGGACTGCTGCTGGCTTCGATTCTGGCCATCGCGATGTCCAACGCAAGCGGCTCGCTGAATTCCCTGGCGGCATCGAGCGTGGTGGATTTTACCGCTTTGAGCGGCAAAAGTGCAGATCCGGCGGCGTTCCTCAAATTGTCCCGCCGGATGACCTTGGTCTGGGGAAGTGTCCTGATTTTATTCGGATTGCTTCCGTGGGGACATCTTCTGGAGGCGGGGCTGCGGGTCGCGTCCCTTCCCTTCGGCAGCCTGCTGGGACTTTTTCTCCTGGGGACGTTTGATTCGCGGGCGAATGCCACGGGATCGCTGGTGGGAATGTTCGGGGGGCTTGCGAGCGTCCTGCTGGTTTTGGGCTACACAAACATTGCGTTCACCTGGTACGTCCTGATCGGATCGTGCGTGACGTTTGCCCTGGGCGCCGCGGTCAGCCGGATATTCGCGCAACGCGCCGCGACTTCCTGACGATTGATGCCGCAGGTTGGGCTACACTCTCTTGCTAACCGGGAATTCGGAGGATTATGAGCGAGAAGAGGCTGGAACTTGTCCGCGGCCTGGGAGCCTGGGCTTCCATGGCGATCGTGATTGGCACCATGATCGGCACGGGGATTTTCCTGAAGCCCTCGGAAATGGCCCGCGAAGGCCGCAGCGTCTCCATCGTGTTTGCGGCGTGGATCGTCGGGGCGATCCTTTCGATTTTCGGGGCGCTTGCCTTCGCGGAGTTGGGCGCGGCGATACCCGAAGCAGGTGGCGAGTACGCGTATTTGCGCCGCGGGCTTGGTCCCAGGTGGGGATTTCTGTTTGGCTGGATGCATTCGATCGTGGGGCGGCCGTCGTCCCAGTCTTCGATCGCCGCGGGCATGATGCGCTTCATGGGATTTTTCATCCCGGCGCTGGCTGCTCCGATTTTCACCTGGCACATCGCGATTCCCGGGCTGACCGGTTGGCTGAAGCCGTACGATTTCGTTTTTACCTGGGCGCAACCGCTGGGAGTGTTCTGGCTGGTGCTGATGACGGGCGTGAATTATCTGGGCGTGCGGCTGGGCGGCGGGGTGCAGGTTTTTCTCACCGCCATTAAATTATTCAGCGTCCTCATGGTAATTGGCGTAGCGTTCGCGCTGCCGGTGCCGGACGCGCACATGCCGGGGCCGATGTGGCCGGCGGCGGGAAGCGCCGGACTCTTTGGCGCATTCCTTGCCGCGCTCGCCGCCGCTCTTTGGGCTTATGACGGGTGGGAGGATCTGAATCTCGTCGGATCGGAAGTGGAAAACCCCCAGCGAAATTTCCCACGGGCATTGGTGGGCGGCGTGTCGGTGGTCGCGATTGTCTATCTGCTCTTCAGTGCGGCCTGCCTGAAGGTGCTGCCGTTCGAAAGCGTTGCCAGTTCGGCGCACGTCGCCTCGGACGTGGTCGAACGCGTCGTGGGGCATGGCGCGGCGGCTTGGGTCACGCTCGCGATGGTAATCTCCGCGCTGGGCTCAATGAACTCCTCTGTCTTGAGCGGCGCGCGTGTTCCCTATGCGATGGCCCGCGACGGAATTTTCTTCAAGATTGCGGATGGGATTCATCCAAAGTACCGCACACCAGGTCGGGCCCTGATTTTTCAATGTGTGCTCGCAAGCTTGATGGCCTTGACGGGAACGTTCGAAGAACTGACCAACTTATTTATTTTTGCCGGGTGGATTTTTTACGGACTGGCGGTCGTGGCCCTTTTCCGTTTGCGCCGGACGGAGCCGGATATGCCGCGCCCGTATCGCTGCTGGGGCTATCCCTGGGTGCCGGGGTTATTTGTGCTGGGCGCGCTCGCGTTGACGACAAATATCTGGTTGCAGCGGCCTGGGCGGTCTTCAATAGGGCTGTTGCTGATGGTCGCGGGGTTGCCATTCTACCGGTATTGGGTGAAGCGCGGCGAAGTCGCTGCGGCCACTTAGCGGCCACCTTCAGGTGGCCTGGCACGCGGCTGCTAGAAGGTGGGCGTGCCGGCGGCCGCAGCACGGTTCCGGATCGCTGGAACGGAGAGCATCCCCAACATGGCTTTCACTGGCACTTCGATTTGCGGATGCAGCGCCTTGGCCATGGATTCAATCCCCGTAACTAAGCGTCCGGCGGGGCGGGAAACGTGCCCGTTGGCGTCAAGAGCGAACACTCTGCCCTCCCGAACCGCGGAAATCGCGTACCACTCCTCCGGAAATGACAGCGACAGATATTCGTCCCGCGCCTGCTCGGCCACATACCCGCACGGCGCAATAAAAATTGCTTCGGGATCCGCCTCCACAATTTCCTGCAGGCTGACCCGGCGCGATGGCGTTCTTACCTGTCCCAGCACGTCGATTCCGCCGGCGTGTTCCACCATCTCCGGAACCCAGTGGCCACCCACGTAAAACGGCTGCAGCCATTCAAGCACCGCGACTCTTGGCTGTTGGGAATGCGTGGAAAGCTGCTCTTTCAAGCGGCCGAGGCGTTCGCCGATGTGGGTGACCAGTTGCTGCGCGCGTTCGCGGCGATCCGTTGCTTCGCCAATCCACAAAATGTCGCGCCACACGTCGCCGAGGTCGTGCGGATCCAGGCTGATGATTTCCGGCTGCTTGGAGATGGTAGCCAGCGCGGCGCCCAGTTCTTCCGGGGTAGCGGCGCAGACGTGGCAGAGGTCTTGCGTGAAAATCAGGTCCGGGGCGAGTTCCTCGAGGCGATCGCGATTTACGGCGTAGATGGATTCTCCGCGCTCCACGTGTTCGCGCACCAGTCGATCCGTTTCCGCGGGTGTGGCATCCTTCGGCAGGCGCGATGAAACGACGGCGGTTTTCGTTTTCGCGCGAAGAGGAAAATCGCATTCATGGCTGACGCCGACGATTTCGTCATCCAGGCCAAGCGCGAACAAAATCTCCGTGGCGGACGGCAATAAAGAAACGATGCGCATATAGCGGACTTTAGCACACTGCGCAGCGCCATGGAATGCTGGCACAGTGCCTGCAATGGGTCACTTTGATTTCCAAAGCCTAAGCAATTCGGCTACACCAGCGATTAAGATCGCAAGACTTACTGCCACGGCCACAGCGCGCTGGTATGGATTAGGATTGTACCGATACTTCGTCCTTCCGGTCCAAGGGTGCACTGCCCTAAATTCTTTCGCGAAAAGGCCGTACCAAACTCCGTAGACCGCTATCACTGTGGCCAGCAACACTAAGATCATCGCGACTAATCCTCCCCGAGTCCTTTCAGTGTAAGCCCGCAATCAATCCGCTTTGTGGCGGATCCGTGCGTGGGCACTGTGGCGCATTACGAACGGAACGGGACGCGGCGCCTACCCTGTGGAATTCAGACTGACCCACTGCCACAGTGCCGCAAAGATGGTTTATTTGTAAAGAAAGTAGCGGCGGCGGATGGCGTCGTAATCTGCGAGTTCTTTTGCCCAACTGGCGATGATTTCTCCGGCGGGAGCGCCGGACTGCAATTGTTGGATGGTGGAATTATTCCCGACGAGGAAAAGAAGCTTGCTGACGTCGAACTGCGAAGCATACTTCTTGTGCAGTTCGGCAGCGATTTCAAGGCCGATGCGCATGGAACGCAGCGAGAACCGGTCGGTTACGCGGACGCCGACCCCGCCGCAACGCTGGCCTGCGTAGAGGCCGCTGACGGGGATGAACGGCTGATTCACGAAATGGACGCCGGGAAGATTTTTTGCGTTGAGCACCCCGGCGATGTCTTCGCCGTTCATCCAGGGTGCGCCGAATTCTTCGAACGGGGCTTGGGTGCCGCGCCCGACGGAGACGCCGGCGTTCTGGAGAATCTCCAGCCCGGGATAAAGCAACGAGCCTTTTAGCGTGCGGAGATTGGGCGACGGAGGAATCCATTTGAGCCCGGTGCTCTCGAAGAAATAGTTGCGATGCCAGTTTCTCATCGGCACCACGTGGAGCTGCGCGTTGATGTGATTTTCCGCGTTCAAGAACTGCGCCAGCTCCCCGATGGTGAGCCCGTAGCGCACAGGCAGCGGGTAATAAGCGACGAAAGCGGTTTTGTCCGCGTCCAGCATCGGACCCTCGACGATATCCCCGTTCAGTGGATTCGGGCGGTCGAGCACGAAGAAGGCAATATTTCTTTTGGCGGCCTCCTCCATGCAATAGGCCATCGTGGTGGTGTAGGTGTAGAAGCGCACCCCGGCGTCTTGAACGTCGAAAACTAGTGCGTCGATGCCTTTCAGCATTTCGTCGGTCGGCCGAAGGTGGTCTCCGTAAAGGCTGAAGATCGGCAGTCCAGTCGACGCGTCTTTGGAGGAGGCAAGCTTTTCGTCGGAGTGTCCGGCGATGCCGTGCTCCGGGCTGAAGAGGGCTACCACCTGGACTCCCGGCGCGTGCGCAAGTACGTTGATCGTGGTGCGCTCCTGATAATCCAGCCCGGTGTGATTGGTAATCAATCCGATATGCTTTCCGCGAAGTGGCGCAAATTTTTCCGCTTCCAGAACGTCAAGCCCCGTCTGAACGCGGCCGGGGTGGCCCCCGCTTTTTGCGCGCTTGGCACGGGTTTGGGCGGCAAGCGAAAAACTGGACGCCAGAAGCAGGACGGAAAAGCAGACGTAAAGCGCGATGCGGGAAGCATTTGAATTTGCGCGAACTCGGGAGCGATGTTTCATATCCCCCAATGATATTCTGGAACCGGAGTTCCGCACCTTCATTGTGAGCGGGTAGTGCGCGTGCTATATACAGTCAAGGCATGGGGCACGGCAGGGATTTCTCCAATATGAGCAGGCGAACCGCCGCGTTGATGCTGTTGCCTCTGGTCCTCCTATTCCTTATGACACCGAAAGTTCGCAGCCAATCACGCAGTGGAAAGTCGCCGAAAAACGCAGTCTCGAAGTCCGTCACCAAACAAAACGCTTCCCAGGACGCTCCGAATTCAAACCCTTCCACAGCTGACGCCGGCTCGTGGGTGGAATCGACGCTCAAAGGGATGAGCCTCGAGGAAAAAGTCGGGCAACTTCTGTTTACCACGTATCACGGCAGCTTTACAGCAACGGATGCCGCAGCTTACGCGCAGATGATGCACGACGTGGAAGACTTGCACGTCGGCGGCTTCATCAATGTGACGCAGGGCTCGCCGCTTGGATTTCTCAAGAGCCAGGCCTACCCCTCAGCCATGCTCAGCAACCAGTTGCAAGCGAAGTCCAGGCTTCCGCTGCTGATCGGTGCGGATTTCGAACGCGGCACCGCGATGCGTCTCGACGAAGGAACTTCTTTCCCCAGCGCAATGGCGCTGGCTGCCGCTGGCAATCCGAAAGACGCGTACACGATGGGCAAAATCACCGCTCTCGAAGCACGCGCCGCGGGAATTCACTGGATCTATGCCCCGGACGCGGACGTGAACAGCAATCCGGGAAATCCGATCATCAACACGCGGTCATTTGGCGAAAACCCCGAAAAAGTTGCGGAATTTGTTACCGAGTTTATCCGCGGCGTTCAGGAAAACGGCGGCCTCGCCACCGCCAAACACTTTCCCGGCCATGGCGATACCACCGCGGACTCCCACATTGATCTGCCCGTTGTCACTGCGGACCGCGCGCGCCTCGATAAGCTGGAACTGGTTCCCTTTCGCGCGGCCATTGCCGCCGGCGTGGGCAGCATAATGACCGGGCATCTGAATGTACCGGCGCTGGAGCCGGATCCGAATGCGCCTGCAACGCTTTCTTCCCGCGTGCTGACAGATTTGCTGCGAAAGCAGCTTGGCTTCCAGGGGCTGGTGGTCACAGACGCGATGGACATGGGCGGGATCACCGTCCGCTATGCCCCGGGCGATGCCGCGGTCCGGGCCTTTCTTGCAGGAGTTGATGCGCTCCTGATGCCGCCAGTGCCGGACGCAGCCTATGCAGCGCTCCTCGCCGCGGCACAGTCCGGTCAAATCTCGCAGCAGCGGCTGGACGCTTCCGTTCGGCGAATTCTGGAAGCGAAGGCCAGACTTGGATTACAGAAGAATCGCCTGGTGGACGTTGCCGCCTTGAACGAAAACTTTGCGCGGGTGGCGTGGCAGGCGGAATCCCAGGAGATTTCCGACCGCGGGATTACGCTGCTTCGCGATACGCCGCATCGGTTGCCGTTGGACGGGACGAAACCCGCGCGGGCGCTGTTGGTTTGCTTGTATGCCGATCCCGAGCCATATCCCGGCGAGGATTTGGAGCGCGAACTGCGCAAACGGTTTGACTCCGTGGCGACGCTCCGCGCCGACACCAAATTTGCCAGGGCGGAAAACCTCAAACTGCCTGCGCCCGATTCCTACGACATGGCGATCCTGGCCCTCTTCGTCCGCGTCAGCGATCGCAAGGGCGACGTGGACGTCCCGGCCGACCAGTTTCCCTTGATCCAGCAGATTTACAAGACTGGCAAACCGGTGATCTCCGTTGGACTTGGAAGTCCGTACTTGATCGAACGCTTCCCGCAGGCCGAAACGTGGCTTTCCGTGTTCGGAATTGCCGATGTTGCCCAGATTTCCGTGGTTCGGGCATTGTTTGGAGAAATCCCGATTCGCGGCCGCTTGCCTGTCACGATTCCTGGCGTCGATCTGAAAGCCGGCTACGGCCTGCAAGCGTCCTCGAATTCGATGACGCTGCAACCAATGGATGTGCGCGGCGAAGCACTCCTGAAGCCCGCGTTTGACGTAATTGAGAAAGCCGTCGTCGACCGGGCCTTTCCTGGCGCGACTCTTGCCGTCGGTTTCCGCGGCAAGCTCAGCGTGCATGCCTTCGGCAAACAGAAATACGACGCAAAATCCCCTGCGGTGAGCGCGGACACGATGTACGACATTGCTTCGCTCACGAAAGTGGTGGTCACGACCACACTGGTCGAAAAACTGGTCGAGGGCGACTTCCCTTCTCCCCTGAGTCTGGATGCGCCGATCGAGCGCTATTTACCGGAATGGTCCAAGGGGCCGCAGCCGGAGTGGCGGCACTCGGTAACCGTCCGCCATTTAATGACCCACACTTCGGGATTGCCGCCGTTCAAAGAATATTGGCGGACGTCCACCAGCAAACAGGAAACGCTCCGCAGGATTTTCGCCGAGCCCCTGGAATACGAGCCGGGAACGAAAGTGGTTTACTCCGACCTGGGAATTATTTTGATGGCGGAGATCATTCAGCGGCTGACCGGGAAACCGCTTGACGTCCTTGCAAAGGAAAATATTTTTGGTCCGCTGGCAATGAAGCGTTCGATGTACAACCCGCCGAAACCAGCCTGGCCGGAAATCGCGCCCACGGAGTTCGACAGTCAATTACGCCACCGGATGCTGCAGGGAGAAGTCCACGACGAAAACGCGTTTGCGATTGGCGGTGTCTCCGGACACGCCGGCGTTTTCAGCACCGCTCCGGACCTAGCGGTATTCTGCCAGATGCTGCTGAATGGCGGCGTGTACGCGCACCAGCGGCTACTGAAGCGCGCGACCATCGCCGAGTTCACGAAGCCCCAACCGCTGGCGCAAAATACGCGCACTCTCGGCTGGGTGGTGCCAACCGAAGGCGGGTCCAGCGGCCACTTTTTCTCCTCGCACAGCTACGGGCACACCGGCTTTACGGGCACCACAATCTGGATCGACCCCGACCGCCAGCTTTTCGTGGTGCTGCTGACGAACCGTGTTCATCCCACCCGTGAAAACCACAAAATCGCCGAAGTCCGCCCGGCAGTCCACGACGCCATCATGAAATCCCTGGGCCTGGCAGTGGAAGCAGCCCCCGCAAAATAAATTAAGTGTTAACCGAAAACGTAGGGGCGGCTTTATTCCGCCTTCTACTCTTGATGTAGCGGCCGCCTTCCGAGGTCTGTTATCTGGACTCCGGATGGTTTTGCGGAGCTGGCGCTTTGCCCTATGCAATCTCCTTTTCCGCCTGCTGCAAATCCTCGATCCTCCCCAAATCTCGCCACTGGTACTCATCCGCCCCAAACGCCAAAATCCGTTCACCTTCCCCGGCCAATCGCAAATAACTCTCGATGATCGAGAACACACCCTGCTCTGTGATTTTGGGCAACAAACGTGGCGAAATTGCGTGGATTCCAGAGAACGCAAGTGCCTTCGTATTCGGAGTCGAACGCACGAATTCCGGGTCCCGGCCATTGATCCAACGCCCGCAAAGTTCGCCTTCCGCATTGAAGAGCAATTGTCTCGAGCTTTCCCGCTGCTGGACCGCCACGGCGGCCAGCGCGTGGTTTTCGCTTTGGGATTGCAGCAGACGGCGCAGATCAATAGTGCTGATCACGTCCACGTTGTGAAGAAGGAACGGCTCGTCCAGGCGCGCGGGGTCCTGGAGAAAGAACCAGCCAGCTTTCTTCAGGCCGCCACCGGTATCAAGCAAAAGCTCTTCGCGCGAGATTTCCACTTTCAGCCCAAAATCGTTTTTTGTTTTCAGGTATTGGATGACGAGGTCAGCGAAATGGTGCACATTGATGATCACTTCTCGCACGCCAAAGGATGCGAGGCGCGTGAGCGCAATTTCCAGCAGCGTGCGGCCGCCAAGTTCGACGAGTGCCTTGGGCCGGTCATTCGTCAGCGGACGCAGGCGCGTGCCTAGCCCGGCGGCCAGAACCATGGCCCTCATCGCCCCATTTTCTCCAACTCCAGATGCTTTATCGCGACTTCGACGCCCGGTTGGCCGCGAAGCCGCTTCGCCAGATGTTCCGCAAGAAAGACCGAGCGGTGCTGCCCGCCCGTGCAGCCGAAAGACACCATCAGGTTTCTAAAACCGCGCTGCTGGTAACTGCCAACGCTCGCCTCAACCAGCGCCACGGCATTCGCCAGAAACTGGTGCACGCCCTCCTGCTGGTTCAGATAGTCGATCACCGGCGCGTCTTTCCCCGTCAACTGCTTGTAACGCTCTTCCCTGCCCGGGTTGGGCAGGCTGCGGGCATCGAAAATAAATCCGCCGCCGTTGCCGGATTCGTCTTTCGGCGGATCGTGGTGAAAGGAAAAACTGAAAATCCGAACCTGCAATTTCTGCGTTTGCGGTTGTGTGACCGGCGTCAGGCGCTTGAGCTTTTCCGACCCCAGCATGTTTTGGAACGCTCCCATCAACGTCGGTAATTCGATGGGCAGCCTTGCATTGTGCAGCAGCCAGCGGATATTCTTCAGCGCATAGGGCACGCTTTGCAGGAAATGGGCTTTGCGCTCGTAAAAACCGCGGAAGCCATAGGCGCCGAGCGCTTGCATGATGCGCACATAAACAAACGCGTGGTAATAGCGGTGGAAGGCTTCGCGATCGATCCGCATGTGCCGCGAAAGCGCTTCCAGGTAAACGTCCAGAAGCTGTTGGCGGAGTTCCGGCGGCAAGTCTGCCTTCGCATCGAACAGCAGCGAGGCAATGTCGTATTGCAGCGCGCCCTTTCGCCCTCCCTGATAGTCCACAAAGTATGGCTGTCCCTGCTGCAGCATCACGTTTCGAGACTGGAAATCACGATACAGAAAATAGTCCCCCGGCGCCTCAAGAAGTAAATTGCTCAGCCGGTCAAAATCATCTTCGAGCGCCTGTTCGTTAAAAGGAATCGCCGCCAGCCGCAGAAAATAGTATTTGAAGTAGTTCAGGTCCCAGTTGATCGACTGGCGGTCGAAACTGCCGCGCGGGTAGCAAACGGAATAATCGAGGTCCCGGCTGGCTTCGATCTGAAAGCGCGGCAACTCCGCGACCACTTTGCGATAAAACTCGATTGCCTGCGGCTTGACGGCATCGCCCGACCGGTTGGCGGAGAGAAAATCGAAAAGTGTGGTGTCGCCAAGGTCCTCTTCCAGGTACGCCCCGCGGTCCAGATCTTCCCCGTAAATTTCCGGCACCGGCAAGCCGCGGCGACGGAAGTGTCGCGAGAAGGCGAGAAACGCGGCGTTCTCTTCCCGCACACCGTAGAGAATCCCGATCGCCGACTGGCTTCCCCGAGACAGGCGGATGATTTTCCGTCCCGAGCCTCCGAGTTCGCCTTGAAGCGGCTGGATGCGCTCCGCAGGCGTTCCGAAATGATTCTCAAACAGTTTGTTCAGCACGTCCATGAAATGGGTTCCAGCTCGCTCAATTTAGCAAATTGCACAGGACAGACTCTTTTCTATCATAGCTGTTCACGGCGCCACCCACTCAATTAGCGGAGAGTTGCTGTTCCCGGTGTTAGCAAAGCGAATCCTGGCCGCGTCCCCTTACCTCAGGGCCGAAGCCCCCGCTATACTCTAGAAATGCCCTCACGCAAGGTGGCGCGAAACCCTCATCTACGGCGGATTACCGAAGAACGAAACGCGGCGTCCAGAAATCTCGATCGCATGAGTTCGCTGGAGATTATAAGGCTGATGAACCGCGAGGACCGCAAGGTTGCGCCCGCGGTCGGCCGCACTTCGGCGACAATCGCGCGGGCGGTGGATGAAATTGTGGCCAGGATGACCATGGGTGGGCGCTTGATTTATGTGGGGGCGGGTTCCAGCGGCAGGATCGGCGTCCTGGACGCTTCGGAGTGTCCGCCGACATTTGGCGTATCGGCAAACCTGGTGCGCGCCCTGATCGCGGGCGGCAAAAAAGCAGTTCTGGCCTCGGTGGAAGGCGCGGAAGACCGGCCGGTGGAAGGCGCGCGCGATTTGCGGAAGATTCGCCTCACGCCAACTGATTCGGTGATCGGGATTGCGGCAAGCGGTACGACACCGTACGTACTCGGCGCGATCGGCTTTGCAAAAAAGCGTGGCGCGTTGACAATCGGTGTGGCCGCGAATCGCCGGTCACCTCTGGCTCGCTCGGCAAAGATCGCGATCACTCCAGAGGTGGGGCCGGAAATACTGGCAGGGTCAACTCGCCTGAAAGCGGGCACCTCGCAAAAAATGGTTCTGAACATGCTCTCTACCGCAGTGATGGTTCGCCTCGGTCATGCGTACGACAACCTGATGATTGACGTCGCCGAGGCAAATGAGAAGCTTAGAGAGCGCGCCACATGGATTTTGAAAGAAGCCAGCGCCAGAAACGTGTCCGCGGTTACACGGGCATTGCGTCACAGCGGACACGACCTTCGTTTGGCGTTAATCATGTTGAAACGCGAAGTCTCCGCCAAACAAGCCCGCACCATCCTGCGGCAGTCTCGCGGGAATTTGCGCAAAGCCCTGGGAGAGCAGCCGAGCCGCTAGCCTCGGCCAATTTCGAAATGGATAAATTCAGGATTCGCGGCGGAAAGCCGCTCCATGGAACAGTGAAAATCAGCGGGGCGAAAAACTCTGCCCTGCCCGCCATGGCCGCGGCATTGCTGACATCCGATCCGGTCACGCTGCACAACATTCCAAAAGTGCGCGACATCATCACCATGAGCAAGTTGCTGGCGTTCATGTCGGCAAGCGTTTCCGCCCATGAAATCCCCGCCGAAAGCTACACCATCGAAACGAAATCGATGAACGATGCGGTGGCTCCCTATGAATTGGTAAAGACCATGCGGGCTTCGATCCTGACGCTCGGGCCGGCGATTGCCCGGTCCGGCGTAGCCCACGTTTCGCTGCCCGGAGGCTGCGCGATCGGCGCGCGGCCCGTGGATCTGCACCTTGCGGCGCTTGAAAAAATGGGCGCGCGGATTGCCACCGAACACGGCTACATCCAGGCCAGCGTTCCCAATGGCGGCCGGCTGAAAGGCGCGCACATCGTATTCGAGAAAATCACCGTCACCGGCACAGAAAATATCCTGATGGCCGCCACGCTGGCGGAGGGCGACACAATTCTCGAAAACGCCGCTCGCGAACCCGAAATCACCGACCTGATTCACCTGTTGCGCAAGATGGGCGCGGACATTCAGGGCGATGAAACTTCCACACTGCGCGTTCGGGGCGTGCCTAAACTCCATGGCGCAACCCATGCGGTGATCCCCGATCGCATTGAGGCCGGCACTTTCCTCATTGCCGGAGCGATCACCGGCGGCGAACTCACCATCGCCAACTGCAATCCGGCTCACCTGGGCGCCGTACTTGCGAAGCTGGAGACCGACGGCGTCCGCATAACAAAACTGGATGAGTCCACTCTGCGTGTCCAAGCTGCGAAGAAACTTGTCGGCTCTGATGTAACCACCGAGGAATATCCCGGCTTCGCCACCGACATGCAGGCGCAATACATGGCGCTGGCCACACAGGCCGAAGGCGCCTCGGCAATCACCGAAACCATTTTCGAAAACCGCTTCCTGCACGCCAGCGAAATGATCCGCATGGGCGCCAACATTTCCATCGACGGCCGCCGCGCGGTAGTTCGCGGGCCCGCCAAGCTTTCTGGAACCACTGTCCAGGCCTCCGACCTGCGGGCCAGCGCCGGATTGGTCCTCGCCGCCCTCGTCGCCGAAGGCGAAACCCTCATCGACCGCGTCTACCACATCGACCGCGGCTACGAAGGCATCGTCGAAAAGCTCCAGGCCCTCGGCGCCGGCATAGAGCGCCTCCACTCTTCCGTTTCCTAAGTTCAGCTTAAATTATGGGAGAACAGCGAAGTGCGAAGCCTACTCGGAAAATCAGCGACGCTCGTAATAGTCTCCTCGTTCCTCTCTATCCCTGTTCCGCAGAAATCTGAAGCCCCCAAAGATGATCGCATCCTCTTCGCCGTGTGGGGCCCAGACGAAGGTAAACCGCCCAGGCCTTTCATGCTTGATCCCATCGCTCGGATCAGGGGCACTACATTTGCAGACCTGCTTCCCGAGGGGAAGGACAGAGAAGCGGCGTCGGACAATTTTGAGAAAATCTATTTTGTACCGGGCAGAACTTATGCGCTTCTTTTCGGGGGGAGTGAACTTGGTTCCATCACTGTTGAGAAGGCGGACGAGGTCGGTTGCGAAGGTCAGACGGCCACCGCAATGGCGTCAAAACCAACCCCACATGGACTTGATGCCCTGGCAATCACCACTATCGAAGGAATTCGGACTCACGACAATTGGCGACATGTTGCTTCCGAAGAGCAAAAATCGGAGTTTGCCAGACTGGCGAGCGATTATTTGAAGGCTCATGGAATAGCGGCTTTTAGCCTCGAAAATCTAAAGATTCCGAGCCTGAGGGCCACTCGGCTGCGGCAAGGAGGCCCGGAAGTCCTGATTGGCAGCGTATCCGTCAAGGAAAAGACCAAGGTCCACGACCTTTTTCTCGTGATTCAGTTTCAGCCGGGGAAGACTCAGACCCTTCTTGCTTCTTATCACCAATCGAAGGACCCGGAAGACGGAGTAGACCGTCAACAAGAGAAATTCGTCGATCAACTGGACATGGATGGCGACGGGACGGATGAGATCGTTACTATCTCCGGGTACTACGAGTCATGGGATTACGCCATATACCGGCAGCAGAATGGAGAATGGAAATTGGTTTATAAAGGCGGAGGTGGTGGTTGCTAGGCGCGGAAGGCGGTTGCACGGCAAAAATTCGCGAACTCTGCTACAATCCCGCAGTGCCTTTGGGTGGCTTAGTGCGCTTGGACGCGCCTTTGCCCTATACCGACCCGGGAGGGACCATCATGCGGAACACCGAACTTCTAAACAAAATTGATGCCGCGATCGCCGAAAAGAATTTGCTCAAGCATCCCTTTTACCAGGATTGGCAGGCCGGCAAGCTCAGCCGGGAAGCTCTGCAGCTTTACGCCGCGCAGTATTACCGCCATGTGGAGGCTTTCCCCAAGCACCTGCGGGTGCTGGCGGCGCGCACCGAAGGCCCGATCCGCGACATCGTGATGGAAAACCTGGCGGAGGAAGAGAACCCTGCCCGGCCGCATCCGAAGATGTGGCGTGAGTTTGCCGCGGCGCTGGGTGTGGGTGAGGACGACATCACCTGCTGCCCTGCCCTGCCGGGAACGCAGGCGGTGGTCGAAACGTTCCGCGAAATTGTGGGCGACCGGCCGGTAGCAGAGGCCGTTGCGGCGCTCTATGCATACGAATCGCAGGTTCCGGAAATTGCCACGACAAAAATTGACGGCCTGAAGAAGTTTTATGGCGTCAACTCGTCTGAGGGGCTGGGGTATTTCGAGGTGCACGAAGAAGCCGACAAGGCGCACCGGGAAGCCTGGCGCAACTGGCTGATGGATCACGCTGACGGCAGTGAAGAAGAAATTCTGGCGACGACGCATGAAGCGCTGGACGCGCTTTGGGGCGCGCTGGACGCCGTGCATTGCGCGCCGGCGCAGTAATTGCATAGGCGCCCGCCTCAGAAGGCGGCCGCTACAAAAGAGTACGAGGCCACCTGAAGGTGGCCGCTACCAAAATAGGCCCCCAGCGATTGCCGGGGGCCTTTTCCGTTCAGGATATGGGTAGCCTAAATTTTGATAACTCGGGCCGCGATATTTTATCTCTGGACACTGCGCGCAAAAAAATTGTCATCCTGAGATGCGCGTTTTTTGCGCACCGAAGGATCTCAACCAGTAATCTGTAAAAGGTCACTGGTCGAGATCCTTCGGCCCCGATCAGAATCGGGGTCTCAGGATGACAAGCAAGAGTCTTCCTTAATTCCCTTCGCCGCCGGCTCCAGCTGCCGCGGCCGGAGTTGGCGTGCTGCCGCCATCTTTCTTGGCCTGCTTTTCGCGGGCTTCCTTGATAAGGGCCTTGCGCGAAAGGCGGATCTTGTTCCCTTCGATCGCCAGCACCTTCACTAGAACCTGGTCGCCCAGTTTTAGCTCATCGCGAACGTCGCGGATGCGGTGTTCAGAAATTTCGCTGATGTGCAGCAATCCGTCGGTGCCGGGGAAAAGTTCGACGAAAGCGCCGAATTCCGCCAGGCGCACAACCTTCCCGAGATACGTCTTGCCGATTTCCGCGCTGGCGGTAACGTCGCGAACCATCTGCAGCGCCTGATCGCCTCCCGCACCGCTGGTCGAAAAGATGTGCACGGTCCCGTCTTCAAGGACGTCGATTTTCACGCCCGTCTGCTCGATGATGGACCGGATCTTCTTGCCGCCCGGACCGATCAGGTCGCGGATCTTGTCCGTCGGGATGCTCAACTTGTACAGACGCGGAGCGAAGAGCGAAATATTTTCGCGGTGTGTGCTGAGCGTCTTTTCCATGATGTCGAGAATCTCGAGGCGCGCTTTTTTCGCCTGCGCCAACGCTTCCCGCATCATGCCGATGCTGATGCTGGTCACCTTGATGTCCATCTGCAGCGCCGTAATGCCTTCGCGCGTTCCGGCAACTTTGAAGTCCATGTCGCCATAGTGATCTTCCGCGCCGGCGATGTCGGTCAGGATGGAGTAGTTGCTGCCTTCCACAACCAGGCCCATGGCAATCCCCGCGCAGGGCGACTTCATCGGAACACCGGCGTCCATCATCGCAAGCGAAGCACCGCAAACCGTGGCCATCGAAGAGGATCCGTTGGACTCAAGAATGTCGCTCACCACGCGCATCGCATAGGGGAATTCCACTTCCTGCGGAAGCAGGTTGGCAATCGCGCGCTCGGCAAGTGCGCCGTGGCCGATTTCGCGACGCCCCGCGCCACGCATCGGCTTCACTTCACCGACGCTGAACGGCGGAAAGTTGTAGTGCAGCATGAAGCGCTTGAAGGTGTCCTGCGCAAACAGCAGGTCCAGGCGCTGCATATCTTCTTTGGTACCCAGGGTCAATGTAGCGAGGGCCTGAGTCTCGCCGCGGGTGAAGAGCGCCGAGCCGTGCACGCGAGGCAGCAAACCGGCTTCGCAGGTAATCTTGCGGACCTGGTCAAATGCGCGGCCGTCTGGACGCCGCTTGGCTTTGAGCACTTCATGGCGGAAGATGTCTTCGCGGAGCCGATCAAAGGCACGCTTGGTCAGCGCCAGCTTTTCCTCATCGTCTTCCGGAACGGCCTTCAGAATCTCTGCCTGGAGCTCGTCTACAAGGTGGTAGCTTTCCTTCTTGGGATGCTTTTCGGTGTTCAGGGCATCCTGCAGCTTGGCGCCGTAAGTCTTCTTCATGCTGTCGTAAATGGCCTGATCGAAAGGCAGCGGTGCCACGACAACTTTCTTGGGTTTGATCTGATCGTGGAGTTGCTTGATGCCGGCGACGATCTTCTTGACCTGCGCGTGGCCAAATTCCAGTGCTTCCGCGACTTTTTCTTCCGAGATTTCGAACGCGCCCGATTCCACCATGACGATGCCATCAGCGGTGCCAGCCACGACGATATTGAGCTTGCTGGTCTTCTGCTCGGCAACCGTCGGATTCACAACCAGTTGGCCATCCAGAAGCCCAACGCGAACCGCGGCGATGGGGTCGTTGAACGGCAGGTCGGAGCAATAAGCGGCGGCGGAGGCAGCGGTGACCGCGATCACGTCGGGGTCATTGTCGCTATCGGCGGAAAGCACCATGGCGATGACCTGGGTCTCATTGCGCCAGGAATCGGGGAACAGAGGACGCATGGGGCGGTCAATCAGGCGGGATACAAGAATCTCTTTTTCCGTGGGGCGCCCTTCGCGCTTGAAAAAGCCACCGGGGATTTTCCCGGCCGAGTAAGTATTTTCGCGGTAGTCCACGGTCAACGGCAGAAAGTCGCGATCGTTCGGCTTGTTCGCCATGCAGGCGCTAACGAGCAGAACGGTGTCGCCATAGCGTGCGGTAATGGCGCAATTGGCTTGCCTGGCGATTTTCCCGGTTTCCAGAATCAGGGGACGTCCCCCGACTTCGATCGATACCTGAAAGGGCGCTGGTGTGTGATTGTTCTCGGACATAGGTGTTTTCCTTTAGCTCCTCATCTGAAGAGCGGTTCTGGCAGGCCGTGCCTGCTTGTAACTGGAAGAAAGTGAGGAGGTTCAGCCGAGGACAAGGCGGCTTTGCTTCTGGTTACACCAATGCAAACGCCAACAAGCCCGTAAAGACAGGCCTGCCACATTCACGTCCGGCCACAACTCCGCCGGGCGACAGACTCCGCTGGGAATATGTTCGTTCGTGAAGGCACAAGCAGAGCCGCAATCCGCGCGGCTGACCGCTACTTGCGCAAGCTAAGGCGTTCCACAATCTGGTGATACCGATCCGGGTCTCGCCGGTTGAGATAGTCCAGCAAACGGCGCCGCTTGTTGACCATCATGATCAACCCACGGCGTGATGCGTGGTCTTTTACGTGCGACTTGAGGTGCGTCGTCAAATAGTTGATCCGCTCGCTCAGAAGTGCTATTTGTACCTCTGGCGACCCCGTATCCTTCACATGTGCCCGGAATTGTTCAATCAACATAACTTTGCCGTCGCTCAAGTGCCCCCCACCGTCGTCCCTGAAAATTTCCTCTTTTCTTCGACTCTTCTAAACTAACACAGGAATGTTCAAAGTGTAAAGCTTGGGAAACGTTTCTCAGGCGGAAACGCCCGGCCCGCTCGTAAGGCCGGTGTCCTCTATGCAGCGCACGCCGGGCTAAACGGTCTCGTACCCGGCCGGTTAACGTCCCGGTTAAAAATAAATAAAGTAGCCTTCTTGCCTTATTTGGGGCATAGTCCATCCTACTCGCACCGCCCGACTGATAAGCGATCCAGTCTCACGCCAACATGGAGTTCGGCGCGTGGATTCGGTTTGGCTAGTAATGCTGATTGTCTCGGGAGGCCGGTCATGCAGCCCCGCAAGGACCACTCACCATGGGACCTCCTCAAATGGGATTCGCGCGTCCGAACTCTGCTCGCTGCCATTCTGATTGGGACACTCTGTTACGCAGCGGCAAGGCTGGGCGGGGTGCTCAGCCTCAATGGACCACAAAAGCTCTGGCCGCTATGGCCGGGGTGCGCGATGCTGGTCGGAGTCTGCCTCGTCTCTCACCGGAAAAATTGGCCTATCCTGATTCTATCGGGGCTGGCTGGATTTGCGGCCTATGACCTGCAAGCTGGCGTGTCGGCTGGGGCTATCGGGTGGCTATTGCTCGCGGACACCTTGGAAATACTGATTGCCATCTTAGGCGTGAGTTATTTCTTGCACGGGTTGCCCCGCCTGAATAGCCTCAAAGCGCTGGCAAAATATTCCTTTTTCACCGTGATCCTCGGCTCGATTGTAGTTTCACTCATCGGCATGAATGGCCTGGCAGGAGACCGCTGGGTCAGCTGGAGGATGAGTTTTCTCTCCGAAGCTTTGGCTTTCCTGACCGTGACGCCTTCCATTCTGGGCTGGGCCGGACATATACGCGCCGAGGTCCGCCCGCCACGCCGCTATTACCTCGAAGCCGCCGCTTTGCTCGGGGCCATCCTCGCATTGAGTTACGTCAACTTTTCGGCTAGTGAGTCGACTTCTCGCCCCGCGCTCTTGTATTCTCTAGTGCCATTCTTGCTCTGGGCTGCGCTTCGGTTCGGATCCACAGGCGTCAGCACTTCGGCCACTATCATCGCCATAATGGCCATCTGGGGTGACGTTCATGGGCTCGGGCCCTTCACAGAGACGAACCCGATCCCCAGCGTTACCGCAGTGCAATTGTTTTTGCTGGCTACGTCCGTACCCTTCCTCGTCCTGGCCGTCCTTGTCGAGGAGCGCAAAGAGGCCGAACAAGTATTGCGAGAAAGCGAACGGCGCTTCCGGCTGATGGCCGACACCGCCCCATCGTTGATCTGGATGTCAGGAACGGACAAATTGTGCACCTTCTTCAACCAGCGATGGCTGGATTTCACCGGCCGCACAATGGAGCAGGAACTCGGGGACGGTTGGGTTTCGGGTGTCCATCCTGACGATGTGAGCAGGTGTCTCGGTCTCTATTCTGCCGCATTTGATTCGCGTTCAGAATTTGAGATGGAGTACCGGCTGCGCCGCAATGACGGCGAATACCGCTGGATTCTCGATTACGGGGTGGCCAGATTCGAGCCGGATGGGACCTTTTGCGGCTACATTGGTTCATGCACCGATATCACGGAGCGAAAGGCGCTGGAAGAATCCCTGCACGGGCTCACCGGACGCTTAATCAGCGCCCAGGAAGAGGAGAGATCGCGCATTGCCAGGGAATTGCATGACGATTTCAGCCAACGACTGGCACTCCAATCCTTCGAACTCGGACTGCTATCGTCCAAGTTGCCGGAATCGGCGGAGCGGACCAGTGTTCTGAAGATGTGGAACGACACTTGCGAGCTGGCTGCGGACCTGCACAGCCTTTCCCACCAGCTCCATTCCAGGAGGCTGGAGCACGTCGGGTTGGTGTCCGCGATTAATGAGCTTTGCACAGAGATCGCGGAGAAACACCACATTGAAGTTCAGTTTATCCACGCAAAGTCTCGTTTCGACATTCCGAAAGACGTGGCCTTGTGCCTGTTTCGAGTGGCTCAGGAAGCTCTCGGAAACGTCATCAAACATAGCGAGACCAAGAGCGCCGAGGTCGAACTCAGCGTGAATGAATTTGGCATCCAGCTTCGCATCGCGGATTCCGGCAAAGGCTTTGCGGCTAATGATCGAAATCCATCCCCAGGGATCGGCCTGATCGGTATGAGTGAGCGGCTCCGGCTGGTATGCGGCAGGTTTCTGGTCCGGTCGGAGTCCATGAGAGGGACCGAGATCATCGCCGAAGTCCCGGTCGCTTGGACTGCGGCCGAGCCAAAGATAAGAGCACACGCTGCTGGCAAATAGTTTGAATTGGTGGGCACACTGCGAGGAAATGGGACCCAGTTTTTACTTTATAATAAAAAGTACTTGACAACGAGAAGCCCAATGCTATCCTGCCCCTGTTGGCATTGCCGACCGAATTCGGCTGTTCTCACATGGAAACCTCTCCTTCAACACAATCTTCCGCCCTTTACCAGACTCCACAGGGCCCGTTTCGTGGAGTAGTCACCAACGCTATTCGCTTCTGGGAGCTCCGCCGCCTGCTTTATAACTTTGTGCTCTCCGCCGTTGTGGTCGCGTGGGTCGCGGTAACCTGGCCCCATTTTCGCCCGATGCTCGAGGTTCACTCGCTGCTGTTGCTCGCGATTCTCGGCCTGATCGCCAATCTCTGTTACTGTGCCGCCTACCTTGCAGACATTCCCATGCAGTGCTCCGCGCTTGGCGCAGTTTGGAAACGCTGGCGATGGATGCTTTGGGTGGCCGGAACTATGCTTGCGGTCCTGCTGGCGAATTATTGGATAGTGGATGAGATCTATCCTTTCGTCCGCTGACGCGGCTAATCCTCCCCACTCTTCCCCAGAGGCTGCAGCGTGGTAGAGTAGGCCCGGGGGGAAATAACATGAAAAAAATGTATGCAATCGGTGGTGTCTTCTCGCTGCTGCTTGGTTGTGCGTTGATTGTGGCTGCTCAGCAGGACAAATCGAAGCGGCCGAGCCCACCGGCGCAAGCTGCCTGGGATTTGGGTGGCGGCAAAGCCGTGACCATCGATTATTCCAGCCCGCGCGCAAAGGGCCGCAAGATTTATGGTGAACTGGTTCCGTTCGGACAGGTATGGCGCACTGGGGCAAACGAAGCCACCACGCTGGTGACTCCTGTGGATTTGACCATCGGGGGGACGCCGGTTCCCGCGGGAAGCTATACGATCTTCACCGTTCCCAACAAGGACAAGTGGGCATTGGTCATCAGTAAGAAGACCGGCGAATGGGGCACGGACTATCCCGGCCCGGCCAATGATCTGGCCCGCGTGGATATGAAAGTTTCCGCACTTTCCGCGCCGGCCGAAAACTTCGCCATTTCTTTCGAAAAGGCGGGCGCAGGAGCGAATATCAACATCGACTGGGAAACGACGCGCGCCTCAGTCGCCGTCGCCAAGAAGTAAAACGTTCCTCCGCTATTTCCGGGGCACGGCTTCGTCATTTTCCGGATGATTTTGACGCCGTGCCCTTTCCTATTTGCAGGATGTTCGCGTCACGCGTGTCGGTCGGCAATGTTCCCGCGCCGGCCACGTAAATGATTGACTCCCCTACTCCGTCGATCCCCAGCCACTTCTCCCATTTCGTATCAATCTGCGCCATCGTGCAGAACGGCGCCAGCCCCAGCCACGTTGCGGTCAGGCAAAATGTCTGGCACAGGTGGCCCGCCTCCAGCAGAATCGCCCGGTACGCCCGCGGAAAATTATATTTCCATTGCGTCCGTCCGAACACTGCGGTCATCAGCACGCAAAAAGCCCCGCGAGCGAACCACCACTGGCTGCCCAAACTTCGCTCCAGTGTCTGCCGGGCAATTCCCTTTCGCACCCATTCCAACTCATGCCGCTCCGCGTTGTAGTGATAAATCCCAGGCTTGAGCCCCTTCACCCGCTGCACCAGAACGTAAGCCTCGATCGGATGCAATGCTCCGCCCGACGGCGAGCTTTTCATAGCGGCGCGCCCCAATCCCGGCACGTCGACCCAGCCCTGAATTCCAAACGTCAATCCCAGCGTTCCGGCGAGCGCTTCGAGCCGAACCGGCTCTGGGCCGAATTTTCTCCAGGTACGCCGCCCCTTCAACACTTCCGCGAATTCTCCCGCGGAGTGCGCGGCAGGCAGCCTCGTCCGTGGCGCCCGCGCATAGCTCTTTAACGGCAACGGCATCGGGTCGTGTTTCGCCCGCCGCTTTAGCTCCTCGAAGGCGTTTGCGGGATCCGGGGAGTAGGCCGCGTCCTTCGTCGAAAAGTGAAAATAGCCGGCCGCCGGATTCCAGTCAGCCCAGCTCTCCATCCCCACAGTGCGCGGATCCCGCCTGGCGTCGGACCGCTCCAGAACATTGTTTTTGCAGAGTTGCCCAAGAGTCGTCAGGACCGAAGATTCGTCATAGGTGCTTAGGTGGGAAGCAATCTCACGAAACGTCCGCCACTCACCGCAAAAATGAAGGATCGCACAGACCAAAGGCTCCGCGCTCATCCGGCTTTGCAGCGCAAAATTTTCAAAAACCAGTTCGCCGTCCTCCCAATAGAGCACCAGCGAGATACTCCGCCGGTATCTCGCCTTTGTCACGTCGCGCGCGCCTTTACCCGAACCAGGCCCACGCGAGCCTGTGGTGTTCGCATTTACTTTTGGTGGAATTTCTATTTTCCCGAGCCATTCTGCGGCACAACAATGTTATAGCTTTTGCAGATCAGCTTGAGCTCCGATTTGACCTTTTTCAGGGCCTTGATCTTTGCCACTACCTTCTTCTTCTGCACCAAATCCTTTACTCTGCGACCGGCCTTCGAGAGTTTCTCTTCGGCCTGTTCGATTTGTCTCCCGATTTCCTTGAGCGAAATCTCGACCTTTTTCGCCATGATCTTTCCTCCATTTGCGGCCTAGCATCGCCGTGAATCTGATTTCCTCTGCCCTCGCGCCGCTTGAGACCGCCGAGCGAGCGCAGTCTATTCCGGGCCAACGGTGATGTCAATAAAGGCACTTTCCTGCCAGGCTTCGCACAGCGCCATCCTCTTGCAAGGAATGGAATGAGCGACCAGGACCTGTGCGTTTGGCATTCAAGGCGTCGCTTCGCCGATCAGCCGCCTGCCCCACATCTTCTCCACGATGTCCTGAAACCTTTTTTCATTCCGCAAAAATGCAAACTGGGGATGTACTCCCAGGTTGACCAGCCTTCCATTCCGCTCCACCCATCCCTTCTCCAGCCATTCCAACGTCTTGTTCACATCCCTGAAGCCCGCGTACACCACCGCGAATTCGTAAGTGGAGACGTATTTTTTCCCCTGGGCGCTCTGCATCCCGCGTAGGATCTCTTCGGCTTCGCTCTTCATTCCGGAAACCGCGTAACCGTGCGCCAGGTCCGCTTGCCCGGCAATGTCTCCGGGTGAAAGCGAAGCTGCCGTCCGAAATTCCCCGATCGCCTCCGCGTACCGCTTCTTAGCCACGTAAATCTGCCCGAGATAACTGTAAGCCGCGGAGAAACTCGGATCCATACGGATGGCATTTTTCTCCGTCTCCTCGGCGTGATCGTAATCCCCCGCCAGGTAGTACAGAAACCCCACATTCGCGTTGATGATCAGAGACTTCGGGTCGATCTCCCGGGCCAGCCGGATCTCCCGGATCGACTCCTCTTTTCGTCCCACCGCCGCAAGGTACAGCGCGTACCAGTGCAGGCTCTGCGCGTAGCCGGGATCCAGCGCGATGGCTCGCTGAAATTCGTTCTCAATCTCTCCCCCTTCCAGATGCCAGAAACGTATTGCCGCAAGCGAGGTATGCGCATCGGCAAGCCGGTCGTCAAGCTCCAGCGCCTTGCCCACCGCTTCCTTGGCCTTCGGAATCAGCGTCTCCGCCGGGGCCATCTGGTAAATGCTCATGCTCAGGTAGGTGTCCGCCAGGGCCGCATAAGCGGCGGCAAATGTATCATCCTTGGCGATCGCTTTCTGAAAGAACCGCTCCGCATCCAGAAAAGCGTCCGGCGTTCTCTTCTCCGCTTCGTATCTCCCTTTCAAATACGATTCGTAGGCTTCCGGAACCACGCTCCGGCTCCTCGCCAATTGGCTCTGTTCCGTCACGGAAAGTTCCACTTGGATTCCACGCGCAATCGCTGTCGCCACGTCGCTCTGCAATGCCAGGACATCCGTGAAATCGCGCTCAAAATTGTCCGCCCACAGCGCCCCTTCGACGTTGGTCTGCATCAGTTTCGCCGAAATGCGCACGCGGTCGCCAGAGCGGAGCACTGCGCCCTCCACAACGGCGTCCACATTCAATTCCTGCGCTATTTCCTGCAGAGGCTTCTGCGTGTGCCTGTATTGCATCACCGAAGTGCGGGAAATAACCCGCAGCTTTTTGATCTGCGAGAGTTCCGTGATCAAGGCGTCCGTCATCCCCTCCGCAAAATAGTCCTGGGCAGGATCTCCAGAGAGGTTTTCCAACGGCAAAACCGCGATGGATTGGATCTCGCCAACTGTCAGCGATTTTCTTTTCGAACCCGATTTGCCGTAGATCCAATAACCGAATCCGGCAGCAAACAGCAGGGCAAAGACCACAAGCGCAATATTCCTTGTCGTGTGGTTCGGGGCGGTATTTCCTTCGCGCTGCGCCAGGCCGGCGAAGTAGCCGTGGGTTCGCGAACTTGTGCTCGCCGCCTCAAGCGCCGCGCGGACTTCTCCCGCGCTCTGGTAACGTTGCCCGGGATCCTTGTCCAGGCAACGGTCAATCACGCTTTGCAATATCGGCGGCAGCGGAGGTGTGATCAGCGGCGCTCGTTCGCGCAGGATGGCGGCGCTTAACTCGAAAGCGGTGGCTCCCTTGAATGGCCGCCGCCCTGTTGCCATCTCGTACAGCAAAACTCCCAACGACCAGATGTCGCTCCGCGCGTCTCCGTCTCCGCCCCTCAGGACTTCCGGTGCCACATACGGAAGCGTGCCGGTAAACGTGTGCTGCGATTCCCAGGATTTGTCGAAGCGCGTGGTTTCGCTTATCCCCTGACCGGTATCGAGCCGCCGGGAAATCCCGAAGTCCAGCACTTTCAACCGGCCTTGCGGAGTCACCATCACATTTGCCGATTTAAGGTCGCGATGGATGATTCCGCGGCTGTGCGCGTGATTCAGGGCGTCGGCAAGCTGCATGCCGTAACGCTCCACTTGATCAAGCGCCATCCCGTTCGAAGGTATTTCCATCGTCAGAGCGTGGCCTTCCACGTATTCCATCGCGATGTAAGGCTTGCCTTCGATTTCTCCCACTTCATAAACGGTGCAAATATTCGGATGGTTCAGCGCGGAAATCGCGCGCGCTTCCTGCAGCACATTTTCATGGCTGGTGGAGCCGCCGGCGGGAAGGATGCCCAGGAATTTGAGCGCGACGTCGCGCTGGAGTTTTTCGTCGCGCGCGCGATACACCACGCCCATGCCACCTTCGCCGAGCGTCTGTTCAATTTGGTAGTGGCCGAATCGTTGCCCTAGCATGGCGATGCTGTCTAAGAGAGTTCACCACAGGCTTTGCCGGGGGGCAAGGAAAAGTCGCGCTCTGTCCGCGGAACGTGGGAGTGGTCAGCCGATGCGCTGCAGTTTGTTCGTGCCGCGGTCTACAAGCACCACGGCTCCCACCACCAGCGCGGCTGCGATCCCTACTTTCAAGGTGATGGCCTCTCCGCCATACAGCCAGCCGAGCAGCACCGCCACGATCGGGTTCACATAGGTATGCGTGGCCACCAGTGTGGGCGAATAGTGCTCCAGCAACCAGTTGTAAGCCGTGAACGCTATGATGGAGCCGAAGACAATCAGGTACCCAAACGCCAGCCAGGATTTCGTAGTGATGTTCGCGATGGACAAATCTTTCGCTTCACCTGCCAGCGTGCCGGTCGTCAGCAGCATCGCCGAACCAGCCAGCAGCGATAGCGCCGATAGCAGCAGCGGGCTGCCGGAAAGCTTGGAGCGCCGCGAGTAAATAATCCCCGCGGACCAGGCGATCGCGCCGATCAGCACCGCGATCGGTCCCAGCGAGCCGCGAGACCCGGACTCCAGCCCCGTTCCCCGCACAAGAATGCCGACGCCGCCAAGGCCCAGCAGAATCCCCGCGAGCAACATTCCATTCATCCGCCACACGCGCGCGGCCGCCGAGGACATCAGGAAAACGATGATCGGCTCAATCGCAATCAACAGCGAGCAAAGGCCGCTGGGCACATACTGTTCGGCCCAGTGCAGCGAGCCGTGCCCCAGCAGAAAAAAGAAAAATCCGATCACCACGCTGGCCCGCACTTGCGCCCACGTCGGCCGCTGCCCCTTGGCAAGGGCCCAGGCGAGCAGCACGCTGCCGGCCACCAGGTGCCGGAACCCCGCGGTGTAAAGAGGCGGAATGGTTTCGACTGCGTAACGGATGGCCAGATATGTAGAGCCCCAGATGACGTAGATCGCGAGAAATGCCAGGATGACTCGAATCTTCCAGGAACTCCTGGCGGCTTTGGCCTCCAGAAGCGCCGTCTGCGCCGTAATGTTTTGCACCGTATCGCTCATGCGGGCCCCTTGTAACGACTTAAATGTGCTATACTCATTTCACAGCGTACCCTGGCCCATGTAATGAGTCAAGGAGTTTTATTTCGTTACCATGATCCCTGCTTCCCACCAGTTCCGCATCCACAAATTCGGCCAGGCCGCTCCCTGGGTGGACCTCGCCAACAGCGATATGTGGGACGGCTACGGCCACCTCACCGATTTCCTCGAGAATCCCCAGTGGATCGGCGACTTCCTGGAGTTTTGGGAATTCCGGGTCCCCTTGCCGGGTCCGGCGGTCCTGCGCGATCTCCGTAAATTGCGAACACTGTTGCGCCATATCGCGGAGAAAACTTCGCGAGGCGCTCCAATCCAGCCACGAGACCTGGAAGCATTGAACTCATGGTTGAAGGTACCCGTGTTTCGCCGTCTGGTGGAGAACCAAAATGGGTTGGCGCTCACCCATCAGCCCGTACAATTTGGCTGGCCCGCCGTGCTCGCCCGTATTGCCGATTCCCTTGCCGAGGCCCTGGCCCAACAACAGCACGATCGCTTGAAGATCTGCGCGAATGCCGGCTGCGCCTGGGTGTTCGTGGACCGAACGAAGGGAAGAGTAAAACGATGGTGCAGCGACGCCACCTGTGGGAATCGCGATCGCGTCCGCCGTTCCCGCGCCGCACAAAAAAACTAGAAGCGCGCTCATGAATGGTCGTTGGGGGTCGGAGCTTCAGCTCCGACAAAAACGGCTAAGAAAATCAGGGCTTTAGCCCCTGAGGAACTGGTTTGTCAGTACAGTTTCGAAGCTTCACGAAACGAAAGAATTTGTAGGGGCGGGGCTCGCCCCGCCCGCTATGGCGGCACCGCCCAAATTCACTTTTGCCGAGGATGTCAACAGAGCCAGCTAGGTTCTAACGAAGATTTGCAGATCTACGGCTTTCGAAACAGCACGCAGTAACCGTCATCCAGCCAGTCATCAAACGTTTTGTCCAGCTTGAATCCCGCCGCGGTCAGTTCTTCCAGCAGGATTTTCTTGGGGATTCCATGCCCGCCGCGATTGCTGGGCACGCCCTGCACCGGGTCCGAAGCCGACAAGGACTTGCGTGGAGGAAATTCAATCACCGCCAGCAACCCGCCGCGACGCAGCGAGCGCATCAAGCTCACATCCATTTCGTTGGGAGCGGTAAGGTGGTGGTAAACGTGGCGGAGAACGATGGCGTCGCAGCAGTTGTCCGGGAGTTTTGTTTCTTTTTCCGCGGCCGCCAGTATTTGCACGTTCTTCAGTTTTTTCCGGCTTGCCTCTTTTCCCAGCGCGGCAACCTTTGCTTCGTCCAGCTCGGTAAGGTAGACCTTCCCGGTTTCTCCTACGGCTGCGGCCGCCGCAAAACCGATCTCCCCTTCACCCGCGCCGATGTCGGCGATCACCTGGCCGGCATTCCAATTCATCACCCGCGCCAGCCGTTGAATTTCACTTTCGGAAATCGCAGAGCAAACAGAAACAAAGACTACGAGGAGAAGCAGGCCGGCGACGAGGAAATTCCGCTTTGGCATTATGCCCCCTCGTTCTTAGACGGACCACCCGCGAAAAGGTGTAATTAGCTCCGAATTAGGCGCGCCGGTTGCGTACCAGCGACAGGAACTCGTCGCGCGTCTGTTTGTTGTGGCGGAACGACCCCAGCATGGCGCTGGTGACAGCCTGTCCATGCTGCTTTTCCACGCCACGCATCTGCATGCACAGGTGGCGCGCTTCGATAATCACTCCCACGCCCTCTGGGCTGATCTTCTCCGAAATGGCCTCGGCTATCTGGCTGGTCATGCGTTCCTGAATCTGCAGCCGCCGCGCGTACATATTCACCAGCCGCGCGATCTTGCTCAGCCCCAGCACCCGCTTGCTCGGCAGGTAGGCGACGTGGGCCTTGCCGAAGAAAGGCAGCAGGTGGTGTTCGCACAAGCTGAAAAACTCGATGTCCTTCACCACCACCATCTCGTCGTAAGAAACGCTGAACGTCGCGCCGTTCAGGACGCTGTCGAGATTCTGGTGATAGCCGCTGGTCAGGAATTTCAGCGCCTTTTCGAAGCGCTCCGGCGTCTTCCGCAGGCCTTCGCGCTCCGGGTCCTCGCCAACCAGGGCGATCACCTTGCGCATCAGGTCCGCAACGCTCTCTTTCGGCGTTTCGATCTTCTGTTCGTTCAGGAAAATTTCCGTTGGTTTGGTCACTGGACTCTTCTCCTCTGGCCGCATCTACAGGCGATCCTAAAGCTCTTCCCCGGCGTATTCGAACGTGTTGTTGCCGGTCTCTTCCACCCGCACCCGCTCGAGTTTCGCCATCCGGAAGTGTTTCAGGCGCGCGAAAATCTCCTTGCAGACGTTCTCCGTGGTCGGGACATTTTCGCGAAACGCGGCGACATCCTCATTCAGGGACTTGTGGTCGAACGGCTCGATCACTTCCCTCTCCACAAAGCTGTCGAGATCCGCAAGATTCGCGATCATGCCCGTAGCGGGGTCCACTGCTCCGGACACGCTGACCTCCACCACGTAGTTATGCCCGTGTCCATAAGGGTTGTTGCATTTTCCATAGACGCGGCGATTTTCTTCCTCGCTCAACTTCGCGCTATGCAACCGGTGCGACGCCGAAAACCGGTAGCGCCGCCCCAATTCGATTTTCAGTCCGCCGCTCATGCTCCGTGGGCTCCATTCCGGTAACAATCGGCAAACAAGTCCGGCGTTTCGTACAAGCGCACCTTGTGCAATCGACCCTTGCTGATTTTCGGCTCCAGCAGATTCCAGATCACCCGCGCGATATTTTCGCAGGTGGGAATCTGGCCTTTCAGCTCGGCGACTTCGTAATTCAGAAAACGGTGATCCATGCGCTGCGTGATCTCCCGTTCCAGAATCTCTTTCAGTTCCTTCAGGTCCAGCACCATCCCAGTCACCGGGTCGGGTTCCCCCGCCACCGTCACTTCCAGCGTGTAGTTGTGGCCGTGGCCATGCGGGTTGTTGCACTTGCCAAAAATCCGCTTGTTCTCCTCCGCGCTCAACGCGGGGTTGTGGTACAGGTGCGATGCCGAAAACTCCAGTTTTCGCGTGAGATAGACCATGTCCTTTTCTATCCTTTGGATGCGCGAGGGGTACCCGCAGGATACGCCCGCCCCTTCCATTCCAACCGGCCCTTCCGGTGGCTCCGGTAGGAAGCCCATAAGACGGCCGCAAAAAGGTAGCGCCCCTGAATGCCATAGGGGAGTAGACGTGGGGAGAAGCCACTCCACTCAAGTTCCGAATCATAATGAATCAGGATTGCCAGTAGCCCTGCAGCAAAGCTGCCTAAGGCGATCAAGCTGGATTGCGTGAATACAAAAACGCTCAGCATCACCGCCATCACGAGCAGAATCGGCAAGACCGCCCGAGCGAGTTCTGCCCATACGACCGCCGGCTGGCCTCCCATCAGCGAATAGAGATTCTTCTTCCACCCTTCCCACATCGCCGCAAAGGAGCGATACATCCGCACCCGCACAATGCCCTTTCCGCTTCCGAACCAGATGCGGTAGCCGGCGGCTTTCACCCGCGCAGCTAACGCCACATCCTCCAGCACCTCGCCCGCCACGCTGGCGTGGCCGCCGACCGCGTCGTACACGTCTCGCCTGATCATCACGAATTGCCCGTTCGCCGCAGCCGCGCTCTTCCCTGGGTCATTCACTTCCGCATACTGAAATCGCCTGCTCAGGCGCGTGTACACATACGGGATTACCGCCTTCTCGTACCAGGTTTTCATCACCTGCTCGGGCGAAAACGAAACCAGCGCCGCGCCACTCTCCCCGGCAATCGAAAGCGCTTTCGCGGCGGAATCCGCGGCGTGAACCGCGTCCGCATCGCTGAACAGCAGCCATTCGCCTCGCGCTTCCCTCGCCCCGATCCACACCGCGTTGTTTTTCCCCACCCAGCCCGAAGGCAACTCGCCCGCTTCGAGCAATCTCACCTTCGAATGCTGCACCGAAAGTTGACGCACAATTTCCGCCGTTCGGTCCGATGACTGGTCGTCAATCACCAGGATTTCCTCGATCTCCTTCTGCGTCGCCAACGACTCCACGCACGCGGCAATCACCTCTTCCTCATTGCGGGCGGGGACAATGGCACTGACACGTTCGCTCTTGGCAGAGGGTTGGCTCATGAAAGTCGGGGCGATTCCTGGCTGTTCGGCGCGGGTTCTGTGCGTTATTATAGCGTTATATGAGCGATATCTTTCGGAAAATCATGGCCTGGGGCAGCATGGGATTTGCCTTCGCCGTCCTGGCTTTCTTCACCCTGCCGCACTATCGCCAGGGCGAATCCTCGGTCGCCGGGAAAACGGCCGAAGACATTCCGCTCGATTTGAACGGGAAGGCCGCTCACCTTTCCGACCTGCGCGGCAAAGTGGTGGTGCTGAATTACTGGGCCACCTGGTGCCCGCCTTGCGTGGAAGAAACGCCATCGCTGATTGAACTGAACAAACGTCTCGCCTCCCGCAATGGGGTTGTCCTCGGCGTCAGCGTGGATGACGACGAAGCGGCTTACCGCAAATTTATTCAGGATCACGGCATCAATTTCATGACGTCGCGCGACTCTTCCAAAAAATCCGCGCAGGACTATGGCACCGTGATGTATCCCGAGACCTACATCATCGATCGCAAGGGCAAAATCGCGCGAAAAGTGATTGGGCCGCAAGACTGGAATTCCGCGGAAATGACTTCGTACTTCGACGCGCTGCTCGGGCAAAACTGAACAGGCTCTGGCGGCCGCCGGCAATCTTATTTGGAACCGGCGATCCAGGCCGCCGAATTCCCAAGTTTCACTCCCACCTGCCTCAACTCCGCCAAAACATGCGGCGCTTCCTTGTCCTCAACCGCGCGGATCAGGTCTTCCAGCACCGTGGTATCAAACCCCGCCTTCAACGCATCGAGCGCCGTCGCCCGCACGCAGTACTCGGTGGCAATTCCGGCAACGCCCACGCGGGTTATGCCTTGCCCTTGCAACTCCCGCAGCAGCGAAGTCTCGTCAAACCCCGAATACCCCGCCCCATTTACTCCAACTCCTTTGTGGATCACCAGATCTTCCTTGCTCGCGCCAAGCGGCGGCATCAGTTCTGCGCCCGCCGTCCCGCCCACGCAATGCACCGGCCAGGGTCCGCCATTCTCTTTGAATGAGCTGTGGTTCGCCGGATGCCAGTCCTGCGTAAAAACAATCAGCGCGCCCTGCCGCTTCGCCTCGGCAATGGATTTCTGCAGCGGCGGCAGCAGCGAAAGCGTGTTGGCCGCCGCCAACGCCCCGCCTTCACAGAAATCCCGCTGCACATCCACCACTACCAGCGCCGATTTGGTCATGGCATCCCTTCTGCAGAGTTTGCCGCACGCTCAGCTCAACTGCGCAGCATCCGCTTCTGACTGATTACCGATTACTTTCTCCCCCTCAGGCCTCGTGATAATCCATCAGGATCAATCCCACGAAAATAAAACACACCGGCCACACCCATGCCAGATATTTCCGCGTGCTGTTCTCCGGCGGCAATCGCAGTTCCAGCCAGCGCGCCCAGCCGGCGAGCACCCCGAAAATAGCCAGCGGCGTGTGGCTCAATTCGATGAGCATCTCCTGCTTGACGTTCGTCACCGCGTGCATGTGCGTCAGCAACACGATTCCGCCGATCGCGCAAACCCCCGGAAACACCAGCGCCGCTGCATGAGACTTCACCCGGTTCGTCTCCACCGCCCACTGGAACATCGCAAATACGATGATCAGCAGCACCGCCGCGCGATGCTGCAAAACGTCGGCCTCCCGAAAACTGGCCCAGAAACCATTCGGCCCAAGTGGCCAGTTCTCCGGGTCCGCCCGCAAAAACAGAAATACCGCCAGCCCCAGGAACATCAAAGGCCAGATTTTCGCCCAGGAAAAATATCTGTTTCGGGAGAGCAAAGCCAGGATTCCCATGAAAAATACGATTAGCCCCGCCCAACTATGGTTATACTCCGACCAGGCGATATCTCCCGGCGTATCCGGGTGCGAGAAACTTTCTCCCGGCATAAACGCCGCGGGAACTTTCACCCCGGCAAGTTTCGCCTTTCGCTCCATCTCCTTGCCCGCCGGCGAAAGATCGCCCAGCGGCGGACTGGTAAATTGCGGCATCCGCGGCGCATAGCGTACCGCGATTTCGTGCAGGCTCACCCGATCCTCGGTCAGGTCGGCTCCAGGCGGCTGCGAGGTCAGCGAGGCAGCCGCCAGTATCACGGTCAGGCCGATGCCGAGTTCCACTTCGCCGAATCGAGTGAGGCTTGTTGCGCCGCTGGTGGAAGCGGCGCCGCCCGCACGCACGATAAAATAGTTCGCCGCACCCAGCAGCAGCAGGCACCCGAACAAAACCACCTTCGTTCCCACCATGATGCCGTACGCCGTGCCGTAGAGCGCGTTCCACGAACCCACAAATACCAGGCTCATTCCCAACCCTGCCAGAAACAGCACGGCGACGCTGATTTGCGCCAGCAGCGAAAATCGCCGGCTGATTCGGATTCGAACTCCCTGCTCGGAAATCCGCTTCATCGAAAGCAGCAGGTACGGAAGCCCCCCAATCCAGCTCGCGGTCGCCAGGTAATGCAGCGACGTCAGTCCGACCAGCGCGGCCCGCCCGTCCATCCGTGAAAACGAATGGCTGGTGACCACCGATGAAGCCAGAATCAGTATCGCGGGGACAATCACCGCGCGGTTGACGCTCTTCCGCAAACTTTCAGGCCACAACACAACGGTGAGCGAAGCAACAATCGCAATCATTCCCGCAATCGCGAAGTTTGCGCCCAGCATTTCGCGCACGGAAATGCCGGTGGAATTGCCGAGAACCAGCGAGTTGACCACCAGGAAAGCAAGTTCGCAGATCGCCAGGCCTGCTCCGCTCCAGCGAATGAACTTCCACGCCGGCCGCGTCAGCTCTTCCGGCCGCAGACTCTCGTCCGAAGCTACAAAACACAGGAAAATCACTCCGCCGGCGAGGATCGTCTGAAGGCACAAAGTTGCGGCGCGCAATAGCACCACAAGAAAGCCGAAGATGCCAAGCAGGTCAGCCATGCCAGCTTCAGGATGCCTTCACGGAAAAAGGAACCACGCCGCGCGTGATGTGGCCATCCGGCGCCAGCACTTGCCATTCTATTTTGTATGCGCCCGGCTTCAATCCCGTGGCTTTCGAGGACAACGTGTCCGGCGATTCCTGCTTGTCGATAGGTAGTTCGATGACGCTTTGATCCGGGCAGGCCAGCTGAATCTTCGATCGCGCCGAGTCGACTCGAACATTATATTTCAACGTGACGGCAAGATCCGGCCCCGTGATGCTTGAGTTCGCCGCCGGCGAGCTTTCTTTCAAAATAGCGTGCCCTTCGATGAAACGCCCGCCGGCAAGCAATAAAGCCAGGGCAGCCATCCCCGCTAAAATTCGAACGGTTGCAAGCCTTCGATCCATTTTTTCCTCACAAGCCTTGTAGGGGCGGCTTTATGCCGCCTTCTTGGGCTTCGGCAGATTCAACGCGAAGCTCTCCCTCCCCACTATAGCAGCGAGAGAAGAATCGCCCCAACATTAGCGCTCGAGATAAAGAATGGACGGATCTTAAAAGCTGAAAGCAACGCCCGGACTGTGGAAGGAAACCTCAATCATTCATAGCGCAGCGCTTCGACCGGATCGAGTTTCGCCGCCTGCATCGCCGGCATCCAGCCACTGACTACGCCAACGACGATCAAAATCATGCTGGAGAGCACCATGGTGGTGACGGACAGCGTCAGGTGAATGTCCACCTTCCCCGAATCGTCTTCATAAGCCGGCCCCAGAAACGGCAATGTTCCAATCGCCGAGGTCAGCGCCGCGGAGAACAGCATGCCGATAGCGCCCGCGGCAAGCGTGAGCACCAGCCCTTCCAGCAGGAACTGCCAACGAATATGCGCCTTCCTGGCTCCCAGCGCGCGGCGAAGGCCAATCTCGCGAACCCGTTCGTCCACGGAGACGAGCATGATGTTCATCACGCCGACGCCTCCGATCGCCAACGTCATGGAGCCAATCAGGAACAGCAGCCCTTCGATCCCCAACGTAATCCCCTCATAGATGGGTTTGAATTCCTGCCGGCCAAACATCGTGATGGCTCGCTTGTCTTTCGCCGAAAAATGCTGGCGGTTCGCCACCGCGTCGCGGAATTGCTGCATCGCGGGAGCTTCAAATTCCGGCGCAACCGGTTCGAATACCATCACGCTCGCATAGCGCGCGTCCCAGATATCCGCCGCCGCGGGATAGGGAATAAATGCGGACTCATCGTCGCAATTGAAATAGCAACTGTCGGAAAATTTCATGTCCATCGTGCCGATCACGGTGAATCGCACTCCGTCAATGCGCACGGTCTCTCCCACCGCCGGCGTCCCGCTGAATAGCTTTTTCTTCAGCCGCGCCCCAAGGAACACCACTCGCCGCCGCTCGGCAATGTCATCGGCCGAAATCCAGCGGCCTTCGGAAGGGACTTCGTTCCGCATCTCGCCGTATTCGGGATAAATGCCCCGAACCGCGCTATCCGAAAGCCGTTCGTCGTGCGAGATCCCCCGGAATTTTACGGTTTCCAGGGTTACACGCTTCACCAGCGGCGATTGGGCCTTCACCCAATCCGCGTCCTCCTGCTCGAACCGCACCGCTTTGCCCGCTCGCTCTCCACCCGCCTGTTCGCTGGTGGTTCCCGGCCAGCAAATCACCGCGCCCTTGCCAAATACCTCAAAGGTGTAAAGCAACACGCTCCGGAACCCTGATCCATAGCTCAGCAACAACGTCACCGCCACAATCCCCCAGGAAATCCCGGTCATCGTCAGCAAGCTGCGCACCCGATTCCGCCCAAGCGCCGTCCAAGCCTCTTTGAAAATTTCAATCAGCATTAGCCACCCGCCTCGAAGCGAAGAGCTTCAATTGGATCTACGGATGCTGCGCGATTCGCGGGGTAGAGTGCGGAGAGTACAGCGATCAAGCCTAAAAGGCTGACAGTCAACGCTGCAAGCTTCCAACTCGCATCCAGTCCGTCAAAATATGGGATTGCGGGCAAAAGATTCACCAAACCACATAGCCCGTACGAAATAATCAATCCCACTCCGCCGCTGATGAATACCACGATCACCGTCTCCAGAAAGAACTGCTTCAGGATCGATTCCCGAGTCGCCCCCAGTGCCTTGCGAACTCCAATTTCTCTCGTCCGCTCCCGCACGCTCACCAGCATCACGTTCATCACGCCCAGCCCGCCCAGGAAAATCGTCGCCACACCCACCGCGCCCATGAAAATTTCCATGCCCACAAATATCATCCGGTTGGCCTGCGCGTTCTTCACCGTGTCCCAGATGCTCGCGGCCTCTTCATCGCGTGCATCGAAATTGTGCAGCCGTCCCAGCGTGCGCCGCACCTGTTTCACGCAATCCCGGTGCGTTTCCAGAGACCACGGCGCCACCAGCAGGCGGTCAATCGTGTGCTCCACGGCCGGAGGTTTGTTGGGAAAATCCCGCTTCATGGAATCAAAGGGAATGAATATCTTGCGGATGTCCACGCCGTCGTAATCGGAATTCTGGTCCTTCGTTTTCATCACTCCGATCACCGTGTACGGAATCCCGTTCAGCTCCACGACCTGGCCGATCGCCTCGCGCTCGGCAAACAACTGCTTCTTGGTGTCGCTGCCAAGAAACGCCACGCGCCTGGCCGCATAATTGTCTTCATAGTTGTAAAACCGCCCCTCGGCCACGTCCACGCTGCGAATCTCCGTGAACGGCGGCAGCGATCCCACCGTGTTGATGTCGCCGCTGTTGAACGCGCTGTGTACCTGCACCTGATTGCCCAATTCCGGCAGCACGTACTTGCAAGCCGGCGCTTCCTTGGCCACCTGCTTGTAGTCGTCCTCCATCCAGTGAATCACCCGCCCGGATCGCGTGCCGCCCGCCTGCATGCTCGTCCGCCCGGAAAATACAATCATCACGTCTTTCCCGAAGTGTTCCTGTTGTTTTTGGATGCCCCGGCCCAGGCCTTCCCCCGCCGCCACCATCAGCGTGATCGAAATAATCCCCCACGCGATGCCGAACATGGTCAGCAACGTTCGCCGCTTGTGCGCCAGCAATGTCGCGATGGTGTCTCTCAGCAGGTCGCGAAACGTCATTTCCGCCTCGCTATTGCAAGACCACTTGCTGTTTCTCGTTCAAACCCGAAATGATCTCTGTCTTCACTCCATTGGAGATTCCCAGCTGCACGGGAAGCTTCTTCTTTCCCTTTTCCGACTTTGCGTCCGGAATTTCAACCGACGCTTTGCGGTCCTTGTCGTAAATCAGCGACGCTTCCGGCACCATCAGCACGTTTTTCTTTTCTTCCAGAACGATCTCCGCGTTCGCGCTCATGTTGGCTTTCAACTCGCCGGTTGGATTGGAAATCGAAACCCGCACCTCAAACGTGGTGACGTTGTCTTTCTCTTTTCCCAGCGGCGAAATCTTTGTCACCTTGCCGGTAAACTTTTTGTCCTTGAACGATTCCACCACGATCCGCGCCGCCTGGTTCAGATACACCTTGCCGATATCGGCTTCGTCCACCTTCCCCTGCACGTACACTTCGCTCACGTCTCCCAGGGTCATGATCAGCGTCGCTTGCGAACCCAAAACCAGGATGGAGCTGACCGCGTCCCCCACATTCACATCCCGCGAAAGCACCAACCCGTCGATCGGGCTGATAATCGTCGAGTTGCGTAGATCTTCTTCCGCGTTTTCCAGCGCCGCCTTGGCTTGCGCTTCCTGCGCCACCGCTTTCGCAATCTCCGCGCGAGATACCGCCAGATTCCTCTGCGCACTCACTTGCTTGTTCAACGCCAGCTGATAATTCTTCTCCGCGTCTTCCACCAAGCTCTTGGACATCACTCCGTCCTTGAACATCTGCTCCGCGCGCTCCATGTTCAGCTTCAGGAACGGCACGTCCGGCCCTTCCGCGTCCACTTTGTTGCGCTCCAGTGTCGCCTCGGATGAATCTTTCGCAGCCTGGGCGGCTTGATAGTTCGCCTGCGCGGCGCGCAAGCTGGCTTCCAGCTGAATCTTGTCCAGCTCCGCCAGCAACTGGCCCGTCTTCACGTGTTCGCCATAATCCACATAGAGCTTTTTCACGATACCGCTGGCTTTGGATTTCACTTCGACTTTGGAGAGCGGCTGAATCTTCCCGGTAGCCACCACCACCTTCGCCAGGTCCCCGCGTTCCGCCACCGCCAGTTTGGAAGGATCAATCTCATGATTCGGGCGCAGGGCGGCGTACACGCCGTAACCCCCGCCAACAAGAATCAGCGCCGCAACACTACCGATAATGATGCGCCGGCGGCGCTTCTTCGCCGCCTTTCCATTCGTTAAACCGTTGCCATTGCTGGACATAACCACCCCCGGGACACTCTTTCTTCGCCCTGCTGCTTATGAATACGCAGTTCCACGCAAAATGTTCCCGTTCTGCTGGTTATAGACGAACCAAGGTGCCCCGCGGTCAGGTGCCAACGGTCCTGAATTGGCGGCAACACCCGTAGATTGTCATCCCGAACCCGCTTGCCCTGAGTGCATTTCTCGAAGGGCGTCCTTTGCGGGTGAGGGAGCTGCTTTTGGATTGTTACTGCAGCTTTACCAGACGAGAAAATTTGTAGGGGCGGAGCTCGCCCCGCCCGCTGCAGCGGCACCGCTCAAATTCCATTCGGCCGAGCATTTCAACAGAGCCAGATAAGCTTTAAAGCTTAACGCCCCGCAACCGCAGCGCATTGCTGATCACCGAAACCGAACTGAAGCTCATCGCCGCGCTCGCAATCATCGGACTCAACAGCCAATGAAACAACGGAAAGAAAACTCCCGCCGCAATGGGTATCCCCAGCAGGTTATACACGAACGCAAACGCCAGATTCTGCTTGATGTTGCTCACTGTCGCCCGCGACAACCGCCGCGCCCTCACTATCCCTCGCAGGTCGCCCTTCACAAGCGTAATTCCCGCATTCTCCATCGCGATGTCCGTGCCGGTACCCATCGCGATGCCGACGTCGGCCGCCGCCAGCGCCGGCGCATCGTTGATGCCGTCTCCGGCCATTGCCACAATGCGCCCTTCGTTCTTCAGCCGTTCAATCACCGCCGCCTTTTGTTCCGGCCGCACCTCCGCTTCAATCTCCGTTAAGCCCAACTCTTTCGCGATCAGGGAAGCCGACTCGCGCCGGTCGCCCGTAAGCATCACCAACCGCAATCCCCCGTCTCGCAACACCTCGATCGCCTCCGGCGTCGTTTCCTTCAATAAATCACTGAACACCAGGATGCCAACCAGTTTTCCATTGATGGCCACGAATACGTGAGTAGTTGAGGCCGCGCCGAGAGTCGCAGTCGCCAGGTATGGAGGCTTAGTTCGGGAATCGAGGGTTATAGCTAATCCACGCTCCTGCAGAAATTTTGGCGTGCCGATAAGGACGTGATCGCCGTTTAGGCGGGCTTCGACTCCTCCCCCAGGACTCGCGCGAAACTCGGCAGGATCTTCAAGCGTGATGCGCTTTGCAATGGCTGCCTCAACGGTTGCACGGGCCAGCGGATGTTCACTCGAGCGTTCCACGCTTGCCGCCACTCGCAATAATTCATCCTCAGAGAGGCCACTGCCCTCCACCACTGCGATAGTTGCTAGTTGTGGTTTGCCCTCCGTCAACGTGCCCGTCTTGTCCAAAACCAAGGTGTCCACCCGCGCCAGCGTTTCCAGCGCCTCCGCGTTGCGAACCAGCACTCCGGCACTCGCGCCCCGGCCAACCGCAACCATGATCGACATCGGCGTAGCCAATCCAAGTGCGCACGGGCATGCGATGATCAGCACGGAAACCGCGGCAAGCAGCGCGTGAGCGAATCGCGGCTCCGGCCCAAAAAATTCCCAACCAAGGAACGCCAGGATCGCCGCTGCCACCACTCCCGGGACGAAATACCCCGCCACTTTATCCGCCAGCCGCTGCATCGGCGCGCGGCTCCGTTGCGCTTCGCTGACCAGCTTGACGATCCGCGCCAGCAACGTTTCACTCCCGACCCGCTCCGCCACCATCACGAAACTCCCGCTGGCATTGAGCGTCCCGCCCGTAACCCTGTCGCCCGGCTGTTTCTCCATCGGCAGCGGCTCGCCCGTCACCATGGACTCGTCCACCGCGCTTTCCCCCTCGCGCACGGTGCCGTCCACAGGGACGCGTTCGCCGGGCCGCACGCGCAACAAATCCCCACTCTTCACCTGCGCCAGCGGAACATCGTGATCGCCGCCACCCGCAACCAGGTGAGCTGTCTCCGGCGCCAGATGCAGTAATTCCCGTATGGCCCCGCTGGTCCGTTGCCTCGCGCGGAGTTCCAACACCTGCCCCACCAGCACCAATGTCGTGATTACGGCCGCGGCTTCGAAATATACGGACACTTCCCCATGCGTGCCTCGAAACGAATCCGGGAAAAATCGCGGGAAAAGCGTCGCCGCCAGGCTATAGGAATACGCCGCTCCGGTGCCCAGCCCGATTAACGTGAACATGTTCGGGCTGCGATTCACCAGCGACGCCCAGAAACGTTCAAAAAAAGGCCAGCCGCCCCAAATTACCACCGGCGAGGCCAGCAAAAGCTCAATCCAATTTGTCGCGCCGCGAGCGAAAGGAAGACCAATCGTATGGCCGGCCATCGCAAGCAACAACAGCGGAAGCGAAAACGCCGCACTCACCCACAAACGCTTGCGCATGGAGTCGTATTCCGGATCGGCCTGTTCTCCAGCCACAATATCCATCGGCTCCAATGCCATGCCGCAAATCGGGCAACTGCCCGGACCTATCTGAACAATTTCCGGATGCATCGGGCAGGTGTAACGGATGTTCTCCGAACTCGCCGCAGGCTGTGCGGCTGGGGCGTGTTCCATCCCCGCGGTTCCCGGTGCAGCCAGAAATTTTTCGGGATCTTGCTGGAATCGCTCTTTGCAGCGCGGCGAACAAAAGAAGAATGTTTTCCCGCCGTGCTCGAACTTCGCCGCTGCCTTCTGCGGATCCACCAGCATTCCACAAACCGGATCCCTCGCCCGCGGCGCCTCCCCCAGGATCGGTAGCACACCCATCGCCGACTTCTCAGCCGTCGCGGTCTGTACCGGCATTGCACCCGTTTTCACTCGCGCTGCAGCCTGCGAACTGTATTTCTCCGGCTCTTTTTCAAACTTCTGCGCGCACCCCGCACTGCAAAAGTAATAATCTTTGCCGCCGTGCTTCACCATCCCCTTGGCCTTCAAGGGATCCACGCTCATCCCGCAAACCGGATCGCGCTCCATCACTCCCCCTGTAGCGGCCGCCTTCCGAGGCGGGCGCCTTTTGCCCGTCCCGAGTGTATCTACGGGACGGGCGCTTTTCCGTATCCCATCGCGTGCAAAATCCACTCACCGCAAATGCTTGTAAACCAGCTCCAACAACTCGTCGTACATCGCCGCCGCTTCCTTGGGCTTCCCGCTGCTGATCGCCTTCGTCGCGCAATGCTGCAGGTGATTCTTCATCAGGTTGCGCCCCACGCCTCGCAGCGCTTCCTGCACCGACGCCACCTGCACCAGGATGTCCGCGCAATAACGGTCGTTCTCCACCATCTTCTGCAAACCGCGAACTTGCCCTTCAATCCGCTTCAACCGGTTCAGGTTCGCCGCTTTCAAATCCGCATCCACTCCCGCCGCCCTGCGTGTCTGCTTTTCCATCGCCCAATACCCCTCTAGGGTATTTATACCCCCCAGGGCTATTGTCTGTCAAGCGGCCTTGTTCTCGCATTCGCCGCACCCACTGAATGTCATCCCGAGCCCGCACCCCCATCCAAACCCTGTCATCCCGAGCCCGCGCTTTTTGCGGGTGAGGGATCTGCTTTGCAGTAGGCTGTAGGCTGTTGACTGTTGACTGTCGGCTGCAGTCGTCCTTACCCCTGCCCCATTCCGCTTCCCCGCTGCTATAATGTCGCCATGACACTTCTCGAAATCACCTACGAACTCCACTCGACCCCCACCTTCGATCAACTCCAGCGCCTCGGCGAATTCGCAAACACCTACGGCCTCCGCCGTTTCCGCGTCGACGAAAACCAAAAGCACCTAACGCTCGAATACGACGCCTCGCGGCTGCGGGATACCCAGGTCGCCCACGTACTCGGCAAAGCCGGCATTCCCATAGTGCAAAAGATGTCTTCAATGGAACAGTCCGATCCACTCCCCGTGGAAAAAGCTGCGCTCCCTCGCTAGCAGCCAATTCCGATTCCCAAACGAGGCCCCGCGCGCGCAGGTGCGCTCCGAACCAATTTCCATCAACGGGAAAGTGCAGGCAGGAACAACAGTAGAAAAAAAGGTGGCCCTAAAAAAAGTGGGGCCCCCGCTTGGGATCGGGGTGCCCCGGAAGGCGCATCTCAGATGCCAGTGTCGTTTTCACACCAGCGCGTGGGGTCATCCATCCTAGCTTCCCTCTCAGAGGCAGGTGGTAACGATTCGCCAAAACAGCAAGTAAGCCCCTTCCCCCTCACTTGCCATATTGTGCGCCTCGTTTCTGAAACGCGCCCACGCCTCCCTCTATTGCACGAGCGACGCCAAGACATTTTCCCTATAGCATTCTCATAAACTGCTCACACATTTACAGTTAGCTGCCGCGCTTGGAACGTACCTTGAACCAAAATTGGCCTCCAGATTCATTTCGGAACTCCGCCCCGCTTCACCCCTTCGCTAACCCTCCTTTCCTTCCTCCATCTCGTACCATGACCCCGGTAACAAAACTCTTAGCTACCTCGCGCTATCGGTTTTTTTTCGTTTCGGGGCGACACTCTCCTCCTATGACCTCACCTGGTCTCCGCCGTCTTCGACGCCTTGCCCTCTGGGTCCTTCTCGATCTCGCCCTCTTCGCCGGCGCCCTCGCGCTCTCGACCTCCGCCGACACTCGCGGCCAACTTGGCAAAACGAACTCAGGAGGCTGCTACTGCGCCTGCCCACATTCCAAGACTTCCGCCGGTTGCGTCAAAATGTGTGAATTGCCGAAGTACGCTTCGCGCTCCTGGGCGGTGAGTTGTGCGAAACCTCGCGTGAAGCCGCCTGTGGAAACCCCGGGCGCCGGCCCTCACTACGCCCACAAGCCCCGAGCCGAGCGCGCCAGCAACTAGTTCCGACCCCTCGCCGATTCGCCGAGCAATTTCGCAAAAATCTCCGGCACTTCAAAGATGGCGCGGTTCTCCAATCCAGCAACATTTCGCCGAAACTCTTCCAGCGCGGCCGGCTCCATCAACTGCTTCACGCCCTCCACGATTTCCCGGAAATTCCGCAGCACAATCCCCACTCGCTTTTCCTTCACCCATTCCGTGTTGTAGCGCTCCTGCGGCAGCGTCCAGGCATTGCATTCCAGAATCACCGGAAGCCCCCGCATCATCGCTTCGGCCACACTTCCCGGCCCCGGCTTCCCAATCAGGAAATCGGCCGCGCGCATCAGCCGGTGCACCTCTTTTGTGAACCCCACGATATGCAACGGCAAATTCCAATTCCGCGCGCGCAAAGCTTCGGCCAGCTTTTCGTTGCGCCCGCAGATCACGATCAATTGCAGCGGCAATTTTGCCTCGTCCAGTTGCTCGACGATTTCGAGCATAACCTTGGAACCAAATCCCCCAAATAGCAGCATCCCGGTCGTCAAACCGGGATGGAGTCCCAGCTCTTTGCGGAGCGCTAGCGGGTCCGAATCATCCGGCACATAAAAATCCGGCCGCAAAATCATCCCGGAAGTCTGGAAAATATGCGCCCCATCTTTTCCAATCGCGCGGGCCTGCTCAACCGCCTTCTCCGAGCCGCAAATCACGTACTGGTTATCCGCCGCTTCGATCCAGAAATGCGGCGGAAAATCCGCGATGTCGGTAATCAATGTCACGAACGGCTTCTCCGGATGCACCCGCTTCCACGCTTCGGCAATCTCCCGATTGAAATGTGGAATCACAGACACCAGTAGGTCCGCATCGCTCTTCTGAAAAAAATCCGCCAGCAATTTCACCAGCGGCCCATGAAAAATACGGATTGTCGCCTGTAGTACCCGAAGCAACTGCGTCGCGCCGAGCGTCCAGCCATTGCGCAGCAGCGTGTTGTACTGTTCCTGAATCCGAATACCCGTCAGTTTGCGAAGAACATCCAGGTGGTCCGTCAGTTCCTGGAACTGCACCAGTTCCACTTGCCACCCGCGATTTTGTTGGGAAATTACAGTTTGCAGCGCCACCGCCGCGTTCCGGTGGCCGCCACCGGCGTCATGGAAGAGCACATGAATTTTCTTCATTGCCGGGCATTGTTCCACAATTCTATGAATGTTCTGTAAACATCCGCAAGGCACGCTACATGCCATGTGGAAAACGTTTCAACCCTTTTGTGTTCAATCAGTTCCACCCCCATTTTCATACGCAATTCGCCCTCGTTTTATGTGCTGTTCATATCCCGCATCTAATCTCGTAACATGCGCTGCGACCTTCACGTTCACTCCATCGCATCGGGGATGTGTGACACGCCGGGGCTGACCCGGATTGCCAAGGAGTCCTATAACCACCCCGCCGAGGTCTACGATCGTTGCAAACGCCTCGGCATGTCCATCGTCACTCTCACCGACCATGATTCCATCGAAGCCGCGGAAGCCCTCCGCAAACATCCCGATTTCTTCCTCAGCGAAGAAGTGACCGTCCGCATGCCCACCGGCACGCAAATCCACCTGGGGGTCTACGGGATCACCGAAAAAGACCATTCGGAAATTTCGCGCCGGCGCAACGATTTTCTGTCGCTCTTGATGTACCTGACGGAACGCAAGATCTTCTTCAGCCTCAATCACGTCTTCTCCAGCCTCACGGGCCGGCGCCGCATCGAGGATTTCGACTGGTTCGCCTCCTACGTCCCAGCTCTCGAAGTGCGCAACGGCCAGATGTGGCGGGTCGCGAATCAACGGGCGCAGCAATTAGCCTCAACTCTTGGCAAGGCCGTAGTGGCTGGAAGTGACTCGCACACCCTCTCCGGCGTGGCGCGCACTTTTACCGAAGTGTCCGGAGCCCGAACGGTCGAAGAATTTTTCGCCGGTTTGCGGGCCAGGCGCGGCATTGTCCATGGACAACACGGTGGCTACAGGAAGCTCACCATGGACATTTTCAATTTTGTCGGCAGCGTTCTGATTGATCAGCCGGCCGCCGCCGCTCTTCTGCCGTTCACCGTTTTCATTCCGGCAATCACCGCATACCACTGGCTGCACGAGATGCGCTTCTGTAACCAATGGGCGGCCAAACTTGGCGCTCAGGAAAAAAGTCCGCGCCTGTTGTGGGACGTCGAACCGGGATTCGAGGCCAACTGGGCGAGTTGAGGCGAGGCCATGACCGTGGCGAAAACCGTCTGGGGTTACATTCAAAACCGCGACTATCGCGTCATGCGGCGCGTCAACCGCTGGAAAGCGCCGCGCTGGATTCGCTACTGGATGATCGCGGCCACCCGCATCGGCGATGGCTGGCTCTGGTATAGCCTCGCCATCATTCTTCTCCTCGTTGGTGGCCCAAACCGCTACGCCGCGGTAAGCGCTGCCGCCTGCGCGGCTCTCGCTGGTGTTTTCGTCTTTAAACTCCTGAAAAAAATCAGCCACCGCCAGCGTCCCTGCCACCTGGAGCCGCACTGCTGGTCGCGCGTTCTCCCACCCGATCAGTTTTCCTTCCCCTCTGGTCACACGATGACAGCATTTTCCATCGCCCTCGTCATCAGCTACTTCTATCCTGGCCTGGAAGCAACGCTGTACTTTCTTGCTGCCAGCATCGCGGTCTCTCGCGTTGTGCTGGGCATGCATTTCCTCAGCGACGTCCTCGCCGGCGCGATTCTCGGCTCCGGTCTCGGCGTCACGTCGATTGTGGTATTCGCCTCTTACGGACTCGCATAATCTGTCCGATATTAGACACAACTTTCGCCCCGCCCACGCTAAACTTGCTGCATGGCATATGCTGCCCGGGTTCCCCGCATACTTTTCTTCCTGTTCGCCGCGATATCGATCGCTTCCCTTTCATTGGCGGCGCAGGAAAAGCCGGACGCGCCGCGCTCTTCCACAACGCCTTCCTTCGCCGAAACCTCCCCATGCTGTTCTGATATCGGCCGCAGCGTCTCGCTTCGCCAATTGCCGGGAAATCTCTTGGCCGACCAGAAAGACATCTGGCTCTTCCCCACAAAAATTGCCAAAGGAAAACATGTCTGGCCCACCATCGCCGTAGTCGGAATCACCGCCGGATTCGTCGCCTCAGACCCCTACTCCGCTCCCCCATTTCGCAACACCACCAGCTTCAGCGGCTTAAATCGCGTTTTCAGCAGCACGAACACCGGCGCTTTCATCGCGGCCGTTCCCGCGGCGATGTATGGCATCGGCTGGATTCGCAAAGACTCCTACGCGCAGGAAACGGCATTGCTTGCCGGAGAAGCCTTCGCCGACGGCTTCCTCGTCGATCTCCCCCTCAAAGCCATCACCGGCCGCCGCGAACCCATCAGCTATACCGGCGACGGCCCCTACTCCGACAGTTTTTTTAAAGGAACTCACAATCCGCTTCATTCCGGCGGCTTCTATTCCCTTCACACCATGGGTGCGATGGCCGTGGCGACGGTAATTGCCCGCAGGTACCGCTCCCACCGCTGGGTTCCTTTCGTCGCTTACGGCCTGGCCGGCGCGATCTCGTTTTCTCGCATCACCCGCAGTGACCATTTTCCCAGCGACGTTTTCTTCGGCGGCGCTATGGGCTTCGTGATCGCCCGCTACGCCGTCCTCCCGCAACGTGAGTGAGCGGCGGTCTTACGCCGCCCTCTTGTCGTCCTCCTGACTTTGTAGGGGCGGGGCTTGCCCCGCCCGCCGTAGCGGCACCGCTCACAATCAGTCTGGACGAGCAGGTCAACAGCGCAAATCGCCCCTCAGATAATCCGCTTGGGGTGTTCCGCCAGGGCTTTTCGAAATGTTCCAAGATTTACGGAGTCGATCACCGCCGTTCCGGTGTCAACGAAAGTCGGCAGGGGAGCCGTTGGCGCGGTTGCCCAGTCCTTGAACTCATGCACAACGTTGTGGTGCAGGTCGTCCAGCAATCTCACGCCATAAAATGCCATCAAATAAGGTTTCTGTACCACTGATGCGGTGATCCACCCGCGCTCGATCGCATCCAGCGTTTGCGGATCCTTGTCGAACGCCACGATCTTGATCTTCCCGGTCATGTCCAGCAGGTGCAGCACATCCGCCGCTCCCTGCCCGCCCGATGCTTCAAGACAAATAATCCCGTCGATCTTTTCCTTCTTCTTCTGCAGCAGGTCGGAAATCCCGTCATACGCCGCCCGGGGATCGCCATGGTCGTCGATGGTTTCCACAATCTTGATTCCCGGATAGCTCTTCAGCACATCATTCACGCCGCGCACGCGCTCCTCGGAGTTGAACTGGCCTGGCAAGCCGATTAGCACAATGCGTCCTTGCCCGCCCAGTAGCTCCGCCATTCGCTTCGCGCTTTTTTGCCCGGCGCGGAAATTATCCGTCCCGATGAACAGCACTCGCCTCGATTCCGGCGAATCCGAATCCATGCAGATCACCGGGATCCCCTGCAGCACCGCTTTGTTGATCGATTCCTTGAACAACGCGGGGTCGCTCGCCGAAACCATGATGCCGGCGGGATTCTGGGCCACCACTTTTTGAAACTCGCTTAACTCTTCGCTCGGCGAAAGTGTGGCCGGCCCCACCATCTCCACTTTCACGCCTGCCGTCTTCCCGATATCCGTCAGCCCGTCTTGCGCCTCCTGCCAGTACGGCAGGTTCACGTTCGCGGTCACAAGCACGTAGCGCTCCTCGGGTTGGTGGTACGGCTTCTCGCACGCGGAAAGAGCCAACCCCATCGCAAAAACGCCGGCGATGCAAATCGGTTTGGATGCATTCATTTTCGGTCTCCTTATCTGAAAGTTCTCTAGAAGGTTGGATGGTGGGATGAGACCCGATGACTCCGCGAGAAGACTAACATATCGCGCTACCCGGGGGCATACCGCAGCCGCACTTTTAACGCCCATTCCAAGCCGCCTCCCGTAAGATGGTGCGTTGCGCGTCGGCGGATGCAATCTTCTGCCGTCCGCCGCGTCTTTTCTGAAAACTATGCTTGCTCGAATCCAGTTGGAAATTGCGGTGGATTCTCTGGAGCGCGCGGCCGCCGCGGAGCGCGCCGGAGCGCATCGCCTCGAATTATGCGTCGACCTCACATCCGGCGGGCTGACGCCGAGGACCGAATTGATTCGCAGGGCGCGCGCTGCGGTGCGCATCCCGATCCACGTGATGGTCCGCCCTCGTCCGGGCGATTTCCTCTATTCAGCGGATGAGTTTGCGGAGATGAAAGCGTCGATCAAAACGATCGCCGGCGAAAACGTGGAAGGGATTGTGACTGGCTTGTTGCTCCCCGACGGTTCGGTAGACGTATGGCGCACGCGGGAACTTGTAGCTCTCGCCTCGCCGATGCCAGTCACGTTTCATCGCGCTTTTGATGAGACACCGGACTTGGCGGCGGCGTTGGAAGGCGTCGTACTCACCGGCGCACACCGCATCCTGACTTCCGGCGGCGCTGCCGATGTCCAAGCTGGCTCGTCGGTTCTACGCTCGCTCATCAAGCAAGCCGGAAATCGCATCACGATTCTGCCCGGTGGCGGCCTCCATCCGGGCAATATCGCGGAAGTGGCCCGCGCCACGGGTGCGCGCGAACTCCATACCGGCCTGGGCGGAGTGATTCCCTACTCCAGCCCCGACATCGCGGCCTTCGAATCCGCAGTGCGAGAATGCGTCGCGAAACTCCAAACCTAGCCCCAAAAAGAAGGGCACGCTATTGCGTGCCCTCCGAAACCTCAAATTATTTACTTGTTCAAGCCTTCTGCGCCTGCCGCCGAAGAAACGTCGGCACATCCAAATCGTCCTTTGGCACTTCCGGCGACACCTCGCGCACGTTCTGCGCCACCTGATGCACCACGCTCGGCGGAGCCTGCGGCAATTCCTGCTGGGGCGTTTCCCTTCCAGCCTTCCAGGTTCTCGGCAGCGCCGTCTGCTTCGAAGGCGCCTGCTTTTTCCCTGCTTCCTTGAACCCCGCCGCGATCACGGTAATCTTCACCGCATCCTTCATATTCTCGTCCATCACCGCGCCGAAAATAATGTTCGCGTTTTCGTGCGCAGCTTTCTGGATGACGCTCGAAGCCTCATGCACCTCATGCAGCGAAAGCGAAGAGCTTCCGCAAATATTGATCAGAATGCCCTGCGCGCCCTGAATCGAATTGTCTTCCAGCAACGGGCTTGCGATCGCCCGATTCGCCGCGTCCACCGCGCGAGTGGCGCCGGTAGCTACGGCCGTGCCCATCACCGCATAACCCTGACCATGCATGATGGCTTTCACGTCGGCAAAGTCGCGATTGATGATCCCGGGCACGGTAATGATGTCCGAAATCCCCTGCACCGCCTGGCGCAATATGTCGTCCGCAATCCGGAACGCATCGAAAAAGCTCGTTCCGCGCTCCACGGTTTCCATCAGCCGCTCGTTGGGAATCACGATCACCGTATCCACTACGCCGATCAAATCCTGCAGCGCCTGTTCCGCCTGCAGCATCCGGCGTTTTCCTTCGAACGCAAACGGCTTCGTCACCACCGCCACGCTCAACGCGCCCAACTCGCTCGCCAGCGAAGCCACCACCGGCGCCGCCCCGCTTCCCGTTCCTCCGCCCAGGCCGGACGTAATGAAAATCATGTCCGCGCCTTCCAGCGCCTCAATAATCTTGTCCGTATCTTCCAGCGCCGCTTTGCGGCCAATCTCGGGATTCGCCCCCGCTCCCAATCCCTTCGTCAGCTTCGCGCCCAACTGCAGCTTCACGGGTGCTTGCGACATCTTCAGCGCCTGCAGGTCCGTGTTGGCCGTGATGAATTCCACGCCCTCCACCTTGGCGCGAATCATGCGATTCACCGCGTTGCAGCCGCCACCGCCTACACCAATCACCTTGATCTTCGCGGGCTGCAATTCCTCGCTGAAGCTCATCCGGATTCCTGCGTCTTTCGCTGTCATGCTTCCCCCCTGTCCGGCTGGTTCAAATCCTTTATAGAACTCGTATTCCCCTGATTCCACATAGACTTTTCCAGGCCTGTGGAAAACAGGCCTGCCAGTCCATCTGTTTACCCCTGCACTTCGCTTACCCTCTAGCTCTTGGCGCCTTCTAATCCCGTTTTGGCCCCGCCCAGCCTAGGCCCCGGCGAACATCGCCTTCAGCTTCGAAACCAGCGTATTGCCCTTTTGCGAGTTGGTGCGCCGAGTCTTCGCCGCGTGCAACACCAGCCCGACCACCGTCGCATAATCAGGTCTCGCCACTGATTCCGGCATATCCACAATCCCTCGAGGTTCTCCCAGGCGCACTGGCAACTGGAATACATGCTCCGCAAGCTCACCGAACCCGTTCAGTTGCGCGCCACCGCCCGTCAGCACAAATCCCGCCTGAATCTGGCGTTCCATCCCGGCGCGCCGCAAATCGTCGCGAATCATGGCCAGCAACTCTTGCGCCCGCGGCTCGATAATCTCCGTCAGGTTGCGCGCGAAAATAGTGCGCGGTGGCCGGTCGCCCACGCTGGCAATCTCGATCGCGCCGTCGTTGTGAAGAATCTCCGCCCAGGCGCAGGCATGGCGATGTTTGATCTTTTCCGCTTCGGGAATTGGCGTGCGCAGTCCAACCGCCAAATCGTTTGTGAAATGATCGCCGCCGATCGCCACCGTTCCGGTATGGCGCACCACGCCGCCGCCAAACACCGCCAGGTCCGTCGTGCCGCCGCCAATATCCAGAATGCAGCAGCCCATCTCTTTTTCATCCTGCGTCAGGCAGGCCTCTGCCGAGGCCAGCGGCTCCAGCACCGTGTCGTTGATTAGAATCCCCGCCTTGTTCGCCGCAGTGATCAGATTTTGCGTCGCGGCCATCGAGGAAGTCACCACGTGAACATTCGCTTCCAGCCGTTGCCCGATCATCCCGATCGGGTCGCGGATGCCGTCCTGCGCGTCCACCAGGAATTCGTGCGGAAGAACATGCAGCACTTCGCGGTCTTCCGGCATCGCGATATTCCGCGCCGCATCGATGGCCCGGCGCACATCGTCGCGTTCCACGTCGCGCGCCCGGTTCCCCAGCGAAATGCCTCCGCGGCTGTTGACGCCGCGCACATGGCTGCCCGCCACGCCGATCACCGCCGATTCCACAGGCACATTGGCCACGCCTTCGGCTTCTTCGACGGCGCGCCGGATGGAGCTTACGGTTGAATCCAGATTGACGATCAATCCCTTGCGCAGCCCTTTCGATTCCGCCGCGCCCAGCGCCAGAAAGCGCAACTGCTCATTTTCGAGTTCCGCCAGCAATACGCACGTCTTTGTGCTGCCGATATCCAGCCCGACCAGATACTTGTCTTTCTTTGCCAAGACGCTCTCCTGCTTCTTATTTTGCTCTTGCCACAGGTGCGCTGGTGTCGGGGTTCACCACCACCTGTTTCGAATACCGTAGGTCAATCGCGTGTACTGGCCCTGCATTCGCCTGCCATTGCGTGAAGTTTTCCACCAGCGTCCGGTATTTGCCGGTGAACTCTCCCTGTCCAAAATGCACGGTGATTGCTGGCGCATTTCCTTCGCTTCCAAACCCGGTCAGCACGGCGCACAAATCGCGTGGGTTGCCCAGGTCGGCTTCGCTCACCCGTTCCGAGGAGCCGGGTTTCACCAGGTCTATGCTCTTCATGAATTCCTGATAGACCTGCATGCGCTTTTCGCGTTCTTCCCGCGCTAGATTTTCGGACATGCCGGTGACGATCGGAAAATGGAAATCTTCGCCTTCCGTCCGCTCCAGCAGCACGCCATGCGCATCGATCAGCGTCAGTTCATTGCCATTGCGGAAAAACGCCACCGGGGTTCGTTCCGTGATTTCCACCCGCAACCGGTTCGGCAGGATCCGCTGCACGCTGGCCTCTTCCACCCACGGAATCTCCTGAATCTGGCCCCGCCGGGTTTCCAGCGGAATGCTGAGCACGCTGTGATTCCGGTCATGCAGAAACAACTTCTGAATTTCCTCGCGCGCAACAATATGATTTCCGCTCACGTCAATCTGGTCCGGCCTTACCAAAAGCACCTGCGGCGAATAAAGCGCATACCGCCGGCCAAAATAGCCCGCCGTAATCAAAGCCGTGCCCGCCACAGTCCAGACAAACACGCGGCGATAAAACGACCATGGCTTCCCGCCAAGTTTCTTGCGGCGAATGTCCACAGGCTTCTGCCGCCGCAGGTACTTCGGCTCCTCATCCGTCACCAGATCCGGACGGTAGGATTCCTGTTCTGCCGCCCTCGCGGATGCGTTGCGTTGGATGGGTTTCACGCGTTCCAAACCACCACCTCGTTTTCCAGGGTCACCCCGTACGCCTGCTGCACCCGTTCGCGCACTTCCGCGATCAGCGCCAGCATATCCGCCGCGGAGGCTTTCCCCGCATTCACGAAGAAATTCGCGTGGCGGTCGCTGACCCGCGCGTCGCCATGCGAAAAACCCTTCAGTCCAAGTTCGTCGATCATCCGCCCGGCCGAACCTCCCGGCGGATTCTTGAAGATGCAGCCCGCGCTCTTCTGCCCAAGCGGCTGGCTCGAACGCCGCTTTTCATTGCAGATGCGAATGCCTTGGAGAATTTCAGGGTACGGTTTGGAGGGTAGTTCCAGCTTCACTGCCAGCATCATATCATCGGGCGCAAAAGAAGTGTGCCGGTATTCAAACGAAATCTGCTCGCCGCGGAGTATCTCGATTTTGCGTTCCGCCGCCCGGTATACCTTCACTTCCCGCACGTACGATCCGATCTGAATCCCGTAAGCGCCGGCGTTCATCCGCAGCGCTCCGCCGACGGTTCCCGGCACCCCAATCAATCCTTCCATGCCTCCCAAATTATTTTTCGCGCAAAACGTTACCGTGCGCCCCAGGTCCGCCGCGGCATCAACAGTGGCGACATTTCCCTCCAGCGAAATTTCCGGCTCGCCTTTCACCAGTTGCAGCACCACGAACGGCAATTCACCATCCACCACCAGCAAATTCGAGCCGCCCCCCAAAAACTTGTGCGCCACTTTGTGCTCGTCCAGAAGTTTCAGCAAGCCGGGGATGGCCTCATGCCGCTGAACCCGCAGCAGGTCCGTCGTGCCCCCGATACCCAGCGATGTCAGTTCGGCCAGCGAAACGCCGCGCCGAAGTTCCGTGCCCAACTCCGGCAGCGCCGCCAGGATTTTGTCCTCCTCAATCCGCATGGCGAATCCGGTCCTCCACGCGCAGTTCCGTTCCCAGCAGCACCATCAGTTCGCTGCTCGCGCGGCTGACGTTCCCCGCCCCGATCGTCAGGATCGCGTCCCCCGGCCGCGCTTCCCGCAACAAAAACTCAATCGCATCCTGCATCGAGCGGAAATACTGCACATTCTTATGTCCCGCCTCGCGAATGCTTTTTGCCAGCGCCTCGCTCGTGATCCCGGGCACCGGAGCTTCTCCCGCTGGGTACACGTCCACCAGCGCCAGAATGTCCGCTTCGTTGAATGCCCGCACAAACTCATCCCACAAATGTTGCGTGCGCGTGTAGCGATGCGGCTGGAAGAGAGCCAGCAGTCGGCTGAACTGGCAGCCTCGCGCCGCCTTCAGTGTCGCGCGAATTTCCGCCGGGTGATGCCCGTAATCGTCCACCACCGTGATGTCGTTCACCACTCCCTTGATATCGAAACGCCGCCCCACGCCCGCGAATTTCGCGAGTCCTTCGCGGATCAGGTCGCTGGCCACATTCAGATAAAGCGCCACGGCCGCTGCTGCGGCTGCATTTCGAACGTTGTGAATTCCCGGCGGGTGTGGCAGCAAAAACATTCCCAAATCCTCGCCCTTGTACGTCAACCTGAATTCAGCGCCCATTCCCCGCACTTCCACGTCGCTGATCACCAGGTCGGCCTGCGGCGAAGTTCCATACGTTATGATCGGCCGCTTCACATCCCGGATAATGGCCTGCACGTTGGGTTCGTCCAGACACAATACCGCCGCGCCATAAAACGGCACGCGATTCACAAACTGCAGGAACGCGTCTTGAATATCTTCCAGCGAGGAATATTGGTCGAGGTGCTCCCTATCAATTGTTGTCACCACCGCCACCACCGGCGCGAACATCAGAAAGCTGCGGTCGCTTTCATCCGCCTCCACCACAAAATATTCTCCGCGCCCCACTCGCGCCGTGGTTCCCGCCTGGTTCACCTTGCCGCCGATCACAAATGTCGGATCCAGATGCGCCGCCGCCAGAATGGACGCCACCATCGAAGTCGTCGTGGTTTTTCCATGCGCTCCGGCGACCGCGATGCCATATTTCAGCCGCATCAGCTCCGCCAACATTTCCGCGCGCGGGATCACGGGAATTTTCCGCTTGTGCGCTTCCACCACTTCCGGATTGTCCGCTTTCACCGCGGAAGAGATCACCACCACGTGCGCGCCTTCCACGTTCGCCGCCTGGTGCCCCTCAAAAATTGTGGCTCCCAGGTTTTGCAGCCGTTCCGTGATCGTCGAAGGCTTCAGGTCGGAACCGGAAACCGAATACCCCAGTGTCAGCAGCACCTCGGCAATCCCGCTCATCCCGATCCCGCCAATCCCCACCAAATGAATCCGTTGAAAATTCCGAAACGATACCATCTCCGTCGCCCTCGTAGCGGCCACCTTCAGGTGGCCCCTCTTGCACTTGTAGCGGCCGCCTTCCGAGGCGGGCGCCTTTTCTTATCTCCGCCTTCTTCTATGTAGCGCTGGTCTTTCAAGCCAGCCCGTCCGCCGAGCCCAAATCTAATCCAAGTAACTCCCGCCTAAAACACCCCCAAATCAAACCGCCTCTTCCCATTTCCTAATTTCCATTTTCTATCTTCCAATTTCCGTCTTCACCCCCGCCGCTTCCTCAATCAAATCCACAATCTCCCCCGCCGCATGCGGATAGGCAAGGCTCCGCGCATTCGTGGAAAGCGTTTCAATCTCCCGGGGCTGGTCGAGGAGGGAGAAAATCTCGCGCGCCAATCGTTCTCCGGTCAGTTCCGTTTCCGTGATCAACCGCCCGGCTTGCGCATTCGCCATGGCCTGCGCGTTGCGCAACTGGTGGCTGTCTGTGGCGCGCCCGAATGGAATAAAAATCGCCGCTCGGCCCGCCGCGGCTACCTCCGCGGCTGTGATCGCTCCGGCCCGGCAAACCAGCAGGTCGGCCCACGCGAAGCGCTCCGCCATATTCGTCAGGAAAGGAACCACCTCCGCAAGAATTTCGCGCCGCGCGTACGCGGTCCTTACCGCATTATAATCGCGTTCGCCGGTCTGGTGCACAATCTGCATCTCTTTTTTTCGAGTGGCCAGCAAATCCATTGCGTCCACAAACGCGCGATTCACCGGCAACGCGCCCTGGCTTCCGCCCGTGATCAGCAGGTGCAGCGGCTTCTCCGGCTCCCGCGCCTCAATCGCAAAAAATTCCGGCCGCACCGGGCAGCCCGTCAACTTCGCTTTCGCTCCCCATGCCTGCGCGGTCACCTCGTAACCAGTTGCAATCCGCTTCGCAATTCGCGCGACGACCCTGTTCGTGAATCCAGGCTCCGCATTGGGTTCAAAAATCACGTTCGGAATTCCCCGCAGCCAGCTAGCTAGGAGCATTGGCCCCGCGGCATAGCCTCCCACACCAAACGCCACATCCGGCTTGTTCCGTTTCAGAACACCGAACGAGTCCGACAGTCCCGATCCCAGCATCATCAAATTCTTCAAGAGCGTTGTTCCGCCCTTTCCTTTCAACCCCGCCACCCGAATCGTTTCCAGCGGCAGCCCAGCCTGCGGCACCAGCTTCATTTCAATTCCGCGTTGTGTTCCCACCAGCACCACTTCTCTATCGGCTCCCCTCGACAACCATTCCCGCGCAATCGCTATCGCCGGGAAGACGTGTCCGCCGGTTCCGCCGCCTGCAATCAGAAGTTTCACGCCATCCGTCCTCAGGCCCGCAAGCTCGATGGAGTTCTGGCCTGCTGCGTGATATTCAACAGCACGCCGGTGGCCAGCAGCATCACCAGCAGGCTCGAGCCTCCATAGCTCACGAACGGCAGCGGAATCCCTTTTGTCGGCATCATCCCGAGCACCACCGCAAAATTAATCAGCGACTGGAAAATCACCATCGCCGTTACCCCAAGCGCCAGCATGCTGCCGAACCTGTCCGGCGCATTGAACGCAGCTCGCAATCCCCGCCACCCGTAAACAGCAAACAGCGTGATCACGAATACCGCGCCCAGGAAACCCAACTCCTCGCAGATCACCGCATAAATAAAATCCGTATGCGCTTCCGGCAGGTAGAACAGCTTTTGCTTTCCCTCCATCAGCCCAACCCCGTTGAATCCGCCGGAACCCACCGCAATCAGCGACTGCACCAGTTGAAAGCCCGCTCCCTGCGGGTCCGAGTCCGGATGCAGAAACGCGGTGATCCGCGCCGACCGGTAAGAAACGAACGCGATCAACGCGATCAACACTGGCAACGCGGCCGCCGCTCCCACCGCCAGCCACTTCCAGGAAAGCCCCGCGACAAAAAGGATCGCCGTCATGATCAGCAAAATGTCCACCGAAGTCCCCAGGTCCGGTTGCATCACGATCAATCCGATGCACACCAGCACTGGCGCCACCGCCGGCAAAATCGTCTGCAGCAAATCCTCTCTCGTGAATTCCATCCGTGTCACTGCGCGGCGTTTCATATCCAGAAACCACGCCAGGTACAGAATCACCACCAGCTTGGTCATCTCCGAAGGCTGCAGATTCACCGGCCCCACCTTGATCCAGCGGTGCGTCGCATGCGATTTATCCAGAAAAAAAGTCCCCACCAGCAGCACCGCCACAATGCACAGCGCCGTATACACCACCGCCGGCTCGCGCAAACGGTGATAATCCAGCTTCATCAACCCGAACATTCCCGCCAGTCCCGCCAGCAGCCACACCACCTGCCGCAGCACAAACACATACGAGTGCCCGTACAACTGCTGTGCGGTCACGGCCGACGCGCTGAATATCATCACCGCCCCAAGCAGGCACAGCGCCAGCGTCACCCCAAACAACCACCGGTCCGTCTCCGCTCGTCCTCTCATCACTAGCCGCCTCCGTGCCCTCTGTGCTCTTTCTCTGCGCCCTCTGTGTTAAATCTCTTCACTTTTCGAACTTCGAATTTCACTTTTCCAATCCGCGCACCAACTCCTTGAACACACGCCCCCGCTGCTCGTAATTCTCAAACTGGTCAAAGCTCGCGCACGCCGGCGCCAGCAGCACCACGTCGCCCGACCGGGCCGCCATCGCTGCAGACTCCACCGCGCGCTCCAGCGTCCCTGCCCGTTCAATGGCTACGCTCCCCGCGATCTGCTTCTCAATTTTGTCCGCCGCCGCCCCGATCAATAACGCAAGGATGGCTCTCTCCCGCAGCGGCTTCTGCAATACGGTGTAGTCGCTCCCCTTATCCTTGCCGCCGAGAATTACCAGGATTCCTCCCGGAAACGCGTCCAAAGCCTTCAATGTCGCGTCCACATTCGTCGCTTTCGAATCGTTGTAGTAGCGCACGCCCCGAATCTCCGCCACGAACTCCAGCCGGTGCTCCACGCCCGCAAAGCTCTTCACCGCTTTCGCGATCGTCGCCGAATCCACTCCCGCCAGTCGCGCAATGATCACCGCCGCCAGCACGTTTTCCAGGTTGTGCGCGCCCGCAAGCGGAATCTCTCCCGCTTTCATCACCGGCTCTGTTTTCCCGTGGTGGGCCACCACAATGTCGTCTCCCTGCAGGCACGCGCCTTGCGCAACCGCTCTCTTCCTGCTGAACCAGAACACCTGCGGCTTCTTCGGCGCAAATTTCGCGGACTCCGCATCGTCCGCGTTCAGGATCGCCGCATCCAGCTCCGTCTGGTTTTCAAAAATTCGCGCTTTCGCCGCCGCGTACGCTTCCATTGTCTTGTGCCGGTCCAGATGATCCGGCGTCAAATTCAGCAACGCCCCAATGTTCGGCCGGAACTTTTCGATCAGCTCCAATTGAAAGCTGCTCAATTCCGCCACCGCCACCGACCCCGCATCCATTTTTTCCACATCCGAAATCAGCGGCGTTCCCACGTTCCCCGCCAGAAACGCGCGCATCGCGCCGTTCACCAGGATGTGGTGAACCAGCGTGGTCGTCGTCGTTTTTCCGTTCGAACCGGTAATGCCGATCAGCTTTCCCTCCAAAAACCTGTACGCCAGTTCGATCTCGCTCCATACGGTGATGCCCTTCGACCTCGCCAGCTTCAAGAACGGATCGTCGGCCGGCACGCCCGGACTCGGAATAATCAAGTCTTGCGCCAGAAACGTTTTCTCCGTGTGTCCCCCAAGCTCCAAAGCAACACCCGCGGCCCGCAACTTTGCCGCTGCATCTCCCAGTTCGCTTTCGCCCCGCGTTTCCGTGGCCGATACGATCGCGTTGTGCCCCGAACAAAACAGCGCCGTAGCCACGCCGGTTCGCGCCAGCCCCACCACCAGCACGCGCTTCTTTCGCAACTCCATCGATCCCGGCATCCTCGGTCTCTTTTGTAGCGGCCGCCTTCTGAGGCGGGCGCTTTTTGCCTGTCCCGAACGGTTCTACGGGGCGGGCGTTTTTTGCAAACTCACCGCAATTTCAACGTCGTCAGCGCGAACAGCGCAAACACCAGCGCCGCAATCCAGAACCGCACAATCACCTTGCTCTCGCTCCATCCCAGCAATTCAAAATGGTGATGAATCGGCGCCATTCGGAAAATTCGTTTCCCTCTTAGCTTGAACGACCCCACCTGCACAATCACCGAGAGCGCTTCCAGCACAAACACGCCGCCGACGAACACCAGCAGCACTTCCTGCTTGATGATCACCGCAATCGTTCCCAGCGTCCCGCCCAGCGCCAACGACCCCACATCGCCCATAAACACTTCGGCGGGGTGCGCGTTGTACCACAAAAATCCGAGCGAAGCCCCGACCAACGCCCCGCAAAACACAGTAAGTTCCCCGACGCGCGGGATGTACTGAATTTCCAGATAAGTCGCCCAGCGATAATTGCTGCTGACGTAGGTCAAAATTGTCATCGCGCCCGCTGCAATCACCGTGCATCCAATCGCCAGCCCATCCAATCCGTCCGTCAGGTTCACCGCATTCGAACTTCCGGTAATTACCAGAGCGATGAACGCCAGAAACGGCAAAAATGCCAGCGGCCAAAAAGTTCCCGAATGCTGCAAGCTGTGAAACACCAGGTCCGGTCTGAATCGCTTCAAGAACGGGATAATCAACTGCGTCGAATACGCGCTATGCGTCGATAGCACCAGCAGCGTAACCCCCACGGCAAAGCTGACGCTGAACTGCAAAATCAGTTTTTTCTTTCCCGTCAGTCCGAGATTCCTGCGCTTGGCCACCTTCGCGTAATCGTCAATGAATCCAATCGCCGCAAACGCAATCAGCGCAAACAGCGCCATCAAAATAAACGGGTTCGACAAATCGGCCCAAAGCAAAACCGGCACCGCGGTTGAAAGCACGATCAGCACGCCGCCCATCGTCGGCGTCCCCGCCTTTTTCTTGTGCTCCTGCGGCCCTTCCTCCCGGATGTATTGCCCGATCTGCAGTTCCCGCAGCTTGCGGATCAGCCATGGCCCGAACACCAGCGCCAGAAACATCGCCGTCAAGCTCGCATACGCTGTCCGCACCGTGATGTAGCGGAACACGTTCAGTGGGCTGAAATATTTCTGCAGTACGTGGTAGAGGAGGTAGTACAGCATCCTAGTGGCCTGCCTCCGGTTTCCGGCCCGCATCCACCGGCGCAAACCGGCCGAGCATGGCCTCCACGATGCGTTCCATCTTTACGCTCCGCGAGCCTTTCACCAGCAGCAAATCGCCCGGCTTCACAAAGCCCGTCAGGAACTCCGCGGCATTTTCCGGCGTCGCAAAAAACTTCGTGTGATCCCGTGGAACTCCCGCGGCAACCGCGCCCTCCACAATTTGCAAAGCGTCTCCCTGCACCCCAACGACAAAATCGATCTTCCCCGTTCGCGCCGCAAAATCCCCACCTTCGCGATGCAATTGCGCCGAACCCGGCCCCAGTTCCCGCATCTCGCCCGCAGCCAGTATCCTCCGCTGAAATCCCGGCGTAGCCGCCAGCAGGCTGCTCATGGCCTGCAGCGCGGCGGGGCTAGAGTTGTACGCATCATTAATCAACGCAAATCCATTCGTGAACCGGATCAATTCCCCACGCATCGAGGGCGTCCGCAGATTCGGCAGTACTCTCCGTGCCTCTTCAACCCCAATGCCCCATTCGCTCGCCGCCGCAATCGCCGCCAGCGCGTTCCAAACCACGTGCCGCCCCGGCAGCGACATCTCCACCCGCGTCCGCTGGCCTTTGTGAATCAGCGTGAACGCCGAACCCAGCGCCCCCCGGTCATCAATCCCTTCCGCGCGAAACTCCGCCGGAGTGTCCACTCCGTAAAAAATCACCCGTCCCGGAGCCACCTTTGCCATCGCCGCCACGCGCAAATCATCCGAGTTCAGCACCGCCAGCGAATTCGGCCCGTTCAATCCCTCCACCAGCTCCCGTTTCGCCAGCGCGATCTCTTCCACCGAAGAAAAATTCATCAGGTGCGCCGGCGCCACCCGCGTCAGTATCGCCACATCCGGCCGCGCAATCGCCGCCAATCTTTTCAACTCGCCGGGAAACGACATTCCCATCTCCAGCACCGCCGCGTCGTCTTCCTCTTCGAGGCGAAAAATCGTCAGTGGCAGCCCGTACTCGTTATTAAAATTTCCAGCAGTTTTCAGTACCCGGAGCTTCGCGCCCAGCAATGCCGCCAGGATCTCTTTCGTAGTGGTCTTTCCGACCGACCCGGTGATCCCGCAAATTTTCTTACCCCATTCTTTGCGTACCGCTCGGGCCAGTTCGTGCAACGCGCTGAGCGTGTCGGGCACGGTGATGCAGCGGTCCTGGATCCATCCCGGGTAGCGCGACACCACCGGTTCCGCCACCACTGCCGCCACCGCTCCGCTTTCCACGACGTCGGCAACATAGTCGTGTCCGTCGTTGCGCGGACCATGTATCGCGATGAACAGTTCTCCCCGACGTATCGTGCGAGAATCAATCGAGACACCGGCCACCCGGGCCACGGCATCCACGCCGCTTCCCGGCTTGCCTGCCACCGCGTCAGCCACTTGTTTAAGCGTCCACCGCATAGTTGCCTCAATAGGTTGGTTTTCCCCAGGGTTCCCGCAAAGCGTTCCCTTCTTCCACACCGCACTTCTTGGCGCGTTTTCAGAGTGACCCTCCCCTAGCGCCAGCCCGCCGTAGCCGCGCACTTTGCGGCGAAGGCGGGGGCCGCTATTCCCCCCTCAATCTCCTACATTCCACCAAGCACTCACGAATCCTTCCCCAAATTCAATTTTCGAATTTCGAATTTCATCCTCCGGTGTATCCCCGATCCCCCAGCGCTTTTCGCGCCACTTCGCGATCGTCAAAATGAATCGTTCGATCCGCAAAAATCTGGTAGTCCTCGTGGCCCTTCCCCGCCAGCAGCACGATATCTCCCGGCCGCGCTTCTTCGATCGCCATTGAAATCGCTTTCGCGCGGTCCGGCTCGATCAGATATTTTCCGCCGGACTTCTGCATCCCCACCACCACATCGCTGATGATCTTCAGCGGATCTTCCTGCCGCGGATTGTCGCTTGTCAAAATCGTCAGGTCGCTCAATTTCCCGGAAGTCTCGCCCATGATCGGCCGCTTGGTGCGGTCCCGTGAGCCGCCGCATCCGAAAAGCGTGATGATGCGCCCCTTGGTGATCAGTTCGCGCGCCGTGCGAATCAGGTTCTGCAAGGCGTCATCCGTATGCGCGTAGTCCACCACCACCAGGAACGGCTGCCCCTCATCAATTCGCTGGAATCTTCCGGCGACCGCGTGCAGATTCCGGATCCCGGTTTCAATGATGTCATTCGGAATGCCCAGCCCGATACCCGCGCCAATCGCCGCCAGAATGTTGTATACATTAATTCGCCCCACCAGCGCCGATTCCACCTGAATCAGGCCCTGGGGAGTTTGCGCCGTGAAATTCAACCCGCTGAAACTCAGTTGAAATTTCTTGGCTTTCAGGTCCGTCCCGTTTTGCAAGCCGTACGTCAGCGTAGTCTTTCCCAATCCCAGCAGTTTCTTTCCCCACTCGTCATCCGTATTGACGATCGAAAAATCCGGCTCTCCGGCGCCGGTTCCCTCAAACAAACGCCGCTTGGCCGCAAAATAGTTTTCGAAATTCTTGTGAAAATCGATGTGGTCCCGCGTCAGGTTGGTAAAAACCGCCGTGGCAAAATGGCAGCCCCACAGGCGATCCATCGCCAGAGCGTGCGAGCTTGCCTCCAGCGTCGCGTAGCTTCCGCCCGCATCGCGAATCTCCGCGAAAAAATTCTGCAAATCCACCGACTCCGGCGTAGTGTTCGGCGCGGGATACTCGCCGCTCGGCGTGTGATAGCTGATCGTTCCGAACAATCCCGTCTTCGCCCCGGAAGCCCGCAAAATCGAATCGATCAACGAAGTCGTCGTGGTCTTGCCGTTTGTTCCGGTCACCGCCGTCAATTTCAGCGCCGTCGCGGGACGCCCAAAATAATTCGCCGCCGTAATCGCCAGCGCTTTCCGCGCTTCCGCCACTTCTATCCAAGCCACTTCCGCGGGCCAATCCACCGGCGCCGCAACCTCGCTCGCAACCGCGATCGCGCCCCGCGAGACCGCCTCGCGTGCAAACAACGCTCCATCCGTGGCCGCTCCGCTGATCGCCACGAACAGCGCCCCCGCCCCCACTTTCCTCGAATCGTGCGTTACCTGCCTGATCTCAAGTTCCGCTACCCCTGCTTTCGAACGCAACTCCACTCCCTCCAACAAGGACCTCAGGCTCGCGCCCCTGGAGTGTCTCTGTTCAGCCACAGTTTGTCTTTCCGCGTCCTCTCTGCGTCTGCCAGCGATTCGTTCTTCTTCCGCCGTAATCCCCAATCCTTTGCTCATGGGCTCCCGGTAAACCTTTTTCTCAGTGCACCTTACCCGCGTGTGCGGGCGGTGTGCCGAATTCCACTCGAATCTTCGCTCCCCGACGCACCTTGCTGCCCGCCGCCGGCATTTGTTGAACTGCAAGGCTGCTGCCAACCAGCACTGGATTCACTCCCAATCGCATGCAAGTGTCCGCCACTTCTCGCATCGTCTTTCCCTTAAAATCCGGCACTTGGATATCGCCGCCCTCATCCATCGTCACTGTCACATTCGGCGCTTGTACCGCCTGTTGAACAGGAGCCGCCTCCGCCGCTTTCGCAACCTCTTCCTTCATCTCCGCGGACGCCGAGAAATCCATCGGTGTGTCGTCTTCCATCGCCACCGCTTCGCTTTCACGGTTCTGCCGATACGCGGTCTGCACCAACCGCGGATTCAGCGGCACGTCCCGCGGCACATCCATGTACGCCAGCACCTGCTCCGCGATTCTTTTGAACACCGGTGCAGACACCGCAGCCCCATCGTGCGGCCACCCTTCCGGCGAATCAACCGAAACCAGGATCGTCACTGCCGGATTGTTAATGGGCGCAAATCCCGTGAACGATGCGATCACTTTCGTCCTCGAATATCGTCCCGTCGCCGGATCAATCTTCTGCGCGGTTCCGGTTTTCCCCCCCGCCGTCCAGCCATCCAGCCGCGCCGGCTTGCCGGTTCCATTCAAAATCACGCCTTCCATCAAGCGCCGCATAATCGCAGCGGTCTCCGGCCGGATGATCCGCTTCGGCTCCGCCGGCGCCGAAGGCCCCTCCAGCGGCAATACGCGATCTCCCCGGCGCATCTCTTCAACCACGCGCGGCTTATACAGCAGCCCTCCATTGGCAACGCTGGACACCGCGTTGATCATCTGGAGCGGCGTCACGCCCACTTCCTGTCCCATGGAAATCGAGCCGATCGAAAACGATCCCCAGTGATCCAGCCGCTGCACCAGCCCCCGGCTTTCTCCCGGCAAGTCCACGGACGTCGGAGAGCCAAATCCAAATGCGTGAATGTATTCGTTGAACCGCGGCGGCCCCAATCTCAGCGCAATCTTGATCGCGCCCACGTCGCTCGAATTCGCCAGAATCTCCGCCACCGTCAGATCGCCATACTTTTTGTGATCGTGAATCCGGTGCCCGGCCACGACGATCGACCCGTTCTCGCAGTTGAAAACTTCCTCCGCGCGAATCAGGTTCTGGTCAAACGCCGCCGCCAGTGTAATCAGCTTGAACGTCGAGCCCGGCTCATAGATCGCGCTCACCGCCCGGTCCATCCGCGCTTCCGTCGGCACCGCCGTCGCCGAATTCGGGTTGTACTTCGGCCAGTTGGCCAGCGCCAGAATCGCTCCCGTGTTCGGGTCCTGCACAATCACGCTTCCCGCCGGCGCGTGCACTTTCTGAATCACCGCCGCCAGTTCCCGCTCCGCGATGTACTGGATCTTTTCATCCAGCGTCAGCACCACGCTCTCCCCGGGATCTTGCCGCGACTCGCTGCCGTCAAATTTCTGCTGCCGCGCGTCGGCCATCACCACAATCTTTTCGCCCTTGCCGCGAATCCGGTTGTCGTATTCGTATTCGATTCCGCCCAGCCCGTGCTCGTCCACGTCCACAAATCCCAAAACGTGCGCTGCCATGTCCAGCTTCGGGTAATACCTCTTGTTCTCTTCCTGAAAATAGATTCCCTTCAGGTTCAGCGAACGCACCGCCTCGCCTTCTTCCTGCGCCATCTTCCGCTTGATCCACACAAACGTGCTGCCAGATTCCAGTTTTTCGCGCAGGCTGTCCGGCGGCACCTTCAACACCCCCGACAGCAGCCGCGCCGCCATCGTCGTATCTTTTATCTCCGAAGGAATCGCGAACGCCGACTGGACCGGCACGCTCATCGCCAGCGGCCGCATGTTTCGGTCGTAAATCGTGCCCCGCTTCGGATCGATTTCCATCGTCCGTCGCTGCTGGCGCATCGCGCGGGACATATATTCGGAATGACAAATGAGTTGCAGGTAGGTCAACCGCCCGAAAACCGCGGTCATCCATAGAAACGCCACGCCAGCCAATATCAGCAATCGGACGTGGACTTTTTCTTGCTCCATGGTTCCTGGGACTCGGCTCGCGCTCCGGACGGCTCAGAAAACTATTTCGAAACTCGCTGGATTTCGGCGCTCGCCATCACTGCGGCGCGCTAGGGAGCGCGGTTTGGCCGCACCAGGCGCGCGGCCTCTACCTGGGAACCATCGAAATTCGAATATTCCAGCACCTGCGAAGGATCCGGCCGTTGCAATCCTAACTGGTGCGCGATCTGATTAATCCGGCCCGGATTCCTCCAGGTCTCGATTTTTAGTTTCAACTGGCCGTTCAGCGCCATCGCTTGCGTCTGCTTGCCCTTCAGGTCTTCCAGTTGAAAGCTCAAATCAATGCAGCGGAAGTGCTGGTAGATGTACAACATAAAAAACATGGCCACGATTCCGCCCAGCGCCGCCGTCTTGTAATAATTCTTCAGCTTCACCGGTTCCATGTGCCGCACCAGCCGCGAATTATCTATCCGTTTCACGGTGTGAAATTCCACCATCGCCGGTTTGTGCAGGGAAAATTTCCTGTGCAGCCGTGGCGCCGTTTTCGCCACCTCCGGCTTCAAGCGCTGTGGAACTCCCCCTTGACCGCGAACCACCCTCGGCTCCCGAAGGAACTCATCGCCGCCCGGTACTTCCCGCCATTGAAATGCTGTCGCCATCTCACACCTTCTCCGCGCACCTGAGCTTCGCGCTTCTCGATCTCGGGTTCGCTCCTTGCTCTTCCGGGCCGGGCACAATCACGTGTTTGGTGAGCACTCTCAGCGTCCCCTCTTTTTCACCTTCCTGGAACGCGCGCTTCACCGGGCGGTCTTCCCTCGAGTGGTATGTCAACATCACCCATCGGCCGCCTGAATTTAATGTGGCAGGGGTCCGAAAAAGAAACTGCCCGAGTTCCTCCATCTCTCGATTCACCGCTATCCGCAGCGCCAGAAACGTTTTTGTTGCGGGATGCAGTCTCTGCCTTCCCCATTGCTTCCGGACGCCTGCCACAACCGTTGCCAGGTGCGCCGTGTCCCGAATTGGCCGCGCTTTCACTATTCCCCTGGCGATCCTTCGCGAATCGTGCTCTTCCGCCTCTTGAAAGAGCAGGTCGGCCACTTCCTTCTCCGACCACCGATTTACAATCTCGTCTGCCGTCAGCGTGTCTTCTTCCGCTTCCCCGCTGCTCATCCTCATATCCAACGGCCCCGCCTCCCGGAACGAAAATCCCCGCTCCGGTCGATCAAGCTGCATGCTCGAAACTCCCAAGTCGGCCAAGACCCCGTCCACGTTCGCTATCCCCAACCCGTGTACGGCCTCCGCAATCTTCGAGAACGGAGAGTGGACGAAACTCACTAAACTCCCATACTCCTTCAGCCGTTCCCGCGCGATCTGCAGCGCCTGTGCGTCCCGGTCCAGGCTGATCAACCGCCCTTTTCCCGGTGACAACCGCGCCGCGATGGCCGACGAATGTCCGCCTGCTCCCAGTGTTGCGTCTACGTAGATTCCGTCCGGCTTTATTTGCAGCCATTCCAGCACCTCTTCCAACAAAACCGGCGTGTGTGGAGCGTCCAATCTCTTTAGCCAACCCGCCGTAGCCGCGCTTTTTTGCGGCGAAGGCGGGCCACTTCCTGACTAAATTCCCAAATCGCCCAAAATCTTGTTGTCCTCGTCCGTGTACGGTTCGCTCTTCATCTGGTCCAAAGCCCTCGCGTTGTTGATCACTTCCAGGTAATCCAACGCTCCCAGCACCGCCACGTCGCCCTTCGCCTGCGCCGCTTCCCTCAACACAGCTGGCAACAGAACCCGCCCCTGCCCATCCATCTCTACCGCTTGACCGAAATAGCTGGTCCTCAACAAAAACTTGCGCTTCACCGGATGCGTGCTCGGCAACTTCGCCAACTTATCCTCAATCTCGCCCCACACCTTCATGGGGTAGATTCGTGCCGTTTCACCGGTTGGGCTGGTGATATAGAACTGGTTGCCAAATTCCTGCAAAGCCTCGAGAAACACGGCGGGTATCTTCAGACGACCCTTCTCGTCCACCTTCGCTGGACAGTTTCCCCGGAGTTTCACGTTGCCCACTTCGTTGGAGAATCGGTTTGCCCAATTCCACCACAGCCCTCTATACCACCCTACTTTACTCTACTGAAAACCACTTCGCACCACTTCTGCCCACATCCTAATCCGATTGGTAAACATGTCAAGCGAATTCCGTTGGATTTGTGCAAATCGTGTGGAATTTTTCGAAGCAGAGTAACAAAAGAGTTGAGTGCAGCCATTGACGACTTTCGCTTGATGTTCGTCTTTCCCCCGCGCAACCAAGCGGGCTCGCTTTTTCACCCACTCGCTCAATCCCTATTCCCTTCCGCGTTTTCCTGTGTTATTTTCGTGTTGCCCTGCGAACTGACATTTCGAATTCAAGGAGCCGTCGCCATGGAATGGGTCACCCCTCAACACGAAGAAATCGATCTCAACTGCGAAATCAGCTCGTACGCCAACGCGGAACTGTAGGGTCGTGTTTGTAGGGCCCGCCGTAGCCGCCGAATTTGCGGCGGAGGCGGGCCGTTTTGTATCTATAGGCCTCTATCGCTCCCGCCCGGTTTGTATTTCCGCTGTGCTGCCTGGAGAATCCCTCTGTGAAAATTAAAATTCTCGGCTCCGCGGCCGGCGGCGGCTTCCCCCAATGGAATTGCGCCTGCCGTAACTGTTCCCGCCTGCGCTCCGGTAAAATTCACGCCAAACCGCGCACCCAAACTCAAATCGCATTCACACCGGACGATCGCATCTGGTTCCTGATTGGCGCTTCACCGGATCTGCGCGCGCAGATTCTTTCCACCCCCGAACTCTCTCCGAACCCCGACGCCCCCGGCTCCACTCCGATTGGCGGCGTGTTTTTGCCTTCTGCCGATGTGGACGCTGTAATGGGCCTGCTCCACTTGCGGGAATTCCAGAGCTTTTTCGTTTTCGCCACTCCCGCCGTCCAATGCGTGCTCAAAACGGAAAATCGCCTCTTCAAAGTTCTCGAACGCGGCGATTCTCCCGTGCAGTGGCAGGTGCTTTCGAACACCGGCCGCCTCGGCTGCCATCTCTCCGAATCCCCCGGCGAAACGCCAACCTTTGTCTGCAACACCATTTCGATGGGCGGCTTATTCCCCGATTACGCCAGCGAAGAATTTCTTCGCGCCGCTGCGCCCGAAGACGCCACCCTGGGCTTCCTCATCGAACAGGGAGAAAAAAAACTCTTCGTCGCCACTTCCCTTTCCGGCGAGAACTCCGAATGGCGAAAGTTGGCCGCCTCCGCCGACGTCTCCCTGATCGACGGCACCTTCTGGTCCGACGATGAACTGATGCGCACAGGACGCACCGGCAAAACCGCCCGCGAAATCGGCCATCTTCCATTGTCGGGGCCGGACGGCTTGCTGGCGCAATTCCCGGCCGAGGCAAAGGGCCGCAAAATTCTCATCCACATCAACAACACCAATCCCATCCTCGATGAAGACTCCCCCGAACACCGCGCGGTACTGGATGCCGGCTTCGAAATCGCCTACGATGGCCTTACCATCTCTCTATGAATGCCAGCCAAAACGAAAAACCCCTCGGGGAAAAGGAATTTATCGCCGGGTTCCACGCCATTGGCGAAGAGCGCTATCACCACAAGCATCCATTCCATCTGTTGATGCACGAAGGCAAGCTCACCCGCGGGCAACTGCAAGCCTGGGCCTTGAATCGCTACTACTACCAGTCGCACATTCCCATCAAAGACGCCGCCATTCTCGCTCGCAGCAAGGATCCCGCCTTTCGCGTCGCGTGGCGCAAACGCATCCTCGACCACGACGGCGACGGCAAAAATCCGGGTGGAATCGAAAAATGGCTCCGGCTTGTCGAAGGAACCGGCTTGCACCGCGAGCAAGCCATCCAGGGCGAAGGCATCCTGCCCGGCACGCGCTATGCCGTTCAGGCTTACGTGCTGCTCGTTTCGCGTACTTCGCATCTCGAAGCCGTGGCTTCTTCCCTCACCGAACTTTTCAGCAAAACTTTAATCTCCCTCCGCATGGACCGCATGCGCCAGCACTACCCCTGGCTCGTTCCCGCCCTCGAATATTTCAAGGGCCGCTTGACGCAAGCCCCCGAAGACGCCGAGTTTGCCCTCGCTTACTGCGTCAAGCACGCCCGGACCCGCGAACAGCAGGAACTTGCCTACTCCGCACTTCGCGCCAAGTGCGATATTCTGTGGGCGCAGCTCGACGCGCTCTATTTCGCGTACGTAAACCCCGGCTGGCCGCCTCCGGGCGCGTTCCAGCCCGCCAAGGAATCTGCAGAATGAAGCCGGAACTCACCGCCACGCCGCGCCTCGCCCCCGGTGTGCGCCTCAACGAAAAATCGCAACTGCCGCGCACTCTACTGATGCCCGAACGCGCACTCCGCCTCAACGGCCCAAGCCTTGAAATCGTGCAACTCTGCGACGGCCACCACACCGTCCAGCAAATCGCCGAAAAGCTTCACACGCTCTATTCCAAAGCCGAGCCGCAGCGCATCACCGACGACCTGCTAGGCTACCTGGCGCTCCTTCACGACCAGCGCGCCATCGATTTCTAATGTAGGGACCGCCTCCTGCCCTGAGCGAAGCCGAAGGGTCTGAGGCGGTCCGCGTCACCGGATCATGCCGACCACTCTCCCCACACCGCTAGCCCTCGTCGCCGAACTCACCCACCGCTGTCCGCTCCACTGCGTCTACTGCTCCAATCCGCTAGAACTCGCCAAGCGCGAATCCGAGCTTCCCACACAAACTTGGGTCCGCGTGTTTCAGGAAGCCGCGAAAGCCGGCGTCCTCCAGGTCGATTTCACCGGCGGCGAACCCCTCGCCCGCACCGACATCGTCGAACTCGTCCACGCCGCCCGCCTCGCCGGACTCTACGTCAGCCTCATCACCAGCGGCCTTCCGCTCGACGAAGCGAAACTCGCCGCTCTCGTCGAAGCAGGCCTCGATCATTTCCAATTAAGCTTTCAGGGAGCGACCGAGCAGACCGCCCGCGAAATCTCCAATTCCACTTCGCATCCGCAAAAACTCCGCGTTCTCGAATGGCTCAAGAAGCACCGTATCGGCGTCACTCTGAACTTCGTCATCCACCGCCAGAACATTCAGGAACTCGAAGAGATGCTTCTCCTCGTCGACGAGCACCGGCCCGGCTGCGTGGAATTCGCCAGCGTCCAATACTACGGCTGGGCCCTGGCAAATCGCCAAGCGCTCTTGCCCACCCGCCGCCAGCTTGAATTTTGCGTCGCCAAACTCAAGGAAGCCGAGGAACGCCTGAAAGGCAAAACGCGCGTCGTCTTCGTCGTCCCGGATTACTACGCAAAATTTCCGAAACCCTGCGTCGGCGGCTGGGGACGCAAGCTCATGCTCGTCTCTCCGGATGGCGCCGTCCTTCCCTGCCACGCAGCCGGCGTGATTCCAGGAATCCACTTTGAAAATGTGCGGGATAAATCATTGCAGGAAATCTGGGAAAGTTCGCCAGCCTTCCAGAAGTTTCGTGGTGAAGATTGGATGCAGGAACCCTGCAAATCCTGCGACCGCCGGCATCAGGACTTCGGCGGCTGCCGCTGCCAGGCCATGGCGCTGACGGGCGATCCGGCCGCTACCGACCCCGTCTGCTCCCTTGCGCCCACACGCACCAAAGTCGACGCGATCCTAGCCTCAATAAATGAACCAAAGCCCGCCATCCTAGAAGAAAAGCCAGCCTACATCTACCGCCCAAATCCCGCATAAGGCTGACGTTACCCGCCCACCACCGCACCCACCGGCGCTCTTCCCACTCGCATCGCCACCCGCCAAATGAAAAACAAACAACCCGCAAACACAATCGATCCAAACAGCAACACTGTGTTAGGCGTTCCAATCCGCTTCGCCACTCCACCCGCCAGCAGCGCCCCGATCGGCTGCACGCCCATAAACATCGTGGCGTAAACCGCCATCAATCGGCTCCGCAATTCATCCGGCACACGCTCCTGAATGATTGTGTTGGTAGCCGCCATCTGCGAAGTCGCGGCGAACCCCACAACAAAAAGCACCGTCGCGCAAAGCCAGAAAATTGTGGCGTGCGACATCACAATCAATCCAACTGCGCACACCGTGCACGTCGCGGCGATCCAGCGTGCCAAACCCGTATAACTCGTCCGGGCCGCAAATTGCAACGCACCCAGAAACGCGCCAACGCCCGCGGCACTCATCAGCAGGCTAAACGTCCCCGCGTTCCCATGGAGAATGTCGTGGGCATAGATCGGCAGGAACACCGAGTATTGCAGCCCAAACATACTCAACATGCACAGCATCACCAGCGCCGAGCGGATCGGCACATCTTGCATCGCGAATTTGAATCCCAGCACAAAACTCCGCACCGGCGATTCGTCCGGCGGCTTTTTGGCCGTAGGCGCAATGCGCATCATCAGCAACGCCACCAGCACCGCGATGAAACTCACCCCATTCAAAAAGAAGCACCACCCTTCGCCCAGCAGAACAATCGCAAATCCCGCAATCGCCGGCCCCACCACCCGGGCCCCGTTAAAAATCGAAGAATTCAGCGCGATCGCGTTCGGCAGATCTTCCTTACCCACCATTTGCACAAAAAACGACTGCCGGATCGGCACGTCAAACGCATTCACGATCCCGACCAGAAACGCAATCACGATCAAATGCCACTCGCGAATCAAATGCGTCAGCGTCAGCCCAGCCAGCACAAACGCCAGAACCATCGAAAGCGATTGCGTCGCGATCACTCCGCGGTGCCGGTTATATCGGTCGCCAACATACCCGCCCATCCAGGCCAGCAGCAGCATCGGCACCTGGCTCGCAAATCCAAACACTCCCAGCAACGCCACCGATCCGGTCAGCTTGTACACGAGCCACTGCTGCGCCGTGGTCTGCATCCACGTGCCAACCAGCGAAATAAGCTGTCCAATGATGAATAGCTGAAAGTTGCGGTGCTTCAGGGCGCGAAATCGTGTCGACAACTCTGGAATCGGAGTCTCCCTAACCGTTCGATGCGCGGCAATCCAACAAGTCACGATGCCGCGAGAAGTGGGGAGTTGTCAACGAGCCGGAAGGCATGGCAGAAAAAAGCGCTTGGCCAAATTGGAATTCGCTCTTCGGGCGTGATCAAAAAAAACAATACTTATGCCCAGCATGCTTGTCGGCAGGGGGCCTGGCTTCCGTTCCGGCCAATCATCGCCATCGCAATATTCTGTCGGCGAAGTCGAATTCAACGTGTTTTGCTTTTAGAGAGGCGACGCCGAGGTACCCGTCTATTCCGGGGATGTTGCCAGTGCCGGGTCCATCCGCTAGGAAGACAGTCGCGACCGTCTCCACACCAAACAGCCGGACGCCCGGCACCTTCACCTGTGTCGTTTGCAAGCGTCCAATGTCTACCTCGATCCCATCCCCTTCCGTGCGAAAACCCGGCACTCCCTTGTGAAGACGTTCTTTGTACATCAGCATGACTTCGAAGCCGGTATCAATCACCAAATGCATTGGGTATCCCTGAACTACGACTGGAATTGTAAAATATGCCGGAGGGGGTACTCCGCCTGCTCTGTCGCCCGACAACTCCCAGGATACCGTTCGTTTTTCGTAGTCGATGAAAAGCTTTTTGCTCCTGCCCAGCAGATCGAGCCCGATGATCCCATCCACATTTTCGGCCAATTCTGAATATTTTCCGAGCTTTGCCACCATCACCCGGAAGTTGACCGCCTGGAAAGGTCCAATCCGGATAACTGGAATTTCGGCCCAATCCACAGCGGCCTCGCGGTCAAAATTCGTAATTTTTCCGGGGTGTCGGTGTAGTCGCAACCTGTCCGCCAACTTTTGATCAATAAATGTATTGGTTGCGCCTGTATCTAGGATGAACTTCAAACCATCCATCTCTCCAACCTGCCCTTCGACGACCACCAGGAAGTTCGAGCGCAATTGGAAAGGGATTGTGGAGCTGACTGCGGAAACGCCCAATTCTTGGGCGCCAAGGATTGAGATGAACAAAAATCCCAGCACCAGGAATGTCCGGACCAAAACTGGCATTGCCTGACCCATGACGCTCACCTCGGCCGCAGTAGCGGTCGGGCCGAGCGTCGGTCAGACGGGTTGGTACCTCAATTCACCGGTGCTCTCCAATGTGCATTGACTAGGTCAACGTAGATTTGCTTGATAAACCTGCCATTTATCCGCGGCCTTCTCCTCCCATTAAACTAACTTCATGGAACATTTCATTAATTCAAACGTCTATCCAATATATCGCCGCTCCAGGAGACACCTTGTGCGGCGGGGAATACTCATCGAGGTGCCGGATGGTGCAGCCCGGCTTAAACGGGACGACGCGGTTCGGAGTCTTCGAACTCGACAGGCGATCTGGCGAACTCCGCAAGGCCGGCAGCCGAATCCGGCTGCAGATTCAGCCCCTTAAAGTATTGACAGCGCTTCTTGAAGAGCCGGGCGCAGTCGTAACCCGCGATGAACTGAAACATCGTATTTGGCCGGAGGAATCTTTTGGCGACTTCGACCACGCTGTAAACGTCGCCGTGGCTAAACTGCGCGCCGCGCTGGCGGATTCTGCGGACACGCCCCGCTTTATCGAAACGCTTCCCCGCCGCGGCTATCGGTTCATTTATCCGGTGGACTTGCCGACGCATGCTTCCGACCATCGGGCCGACCCCTCGCCAGCACACCCGCTCACGACCACTTCGAAAATGTCCCGCACTGCCCGAGTCGTGATCGCCGCCACCGTGTCCGCCACCATTGCATCGGGTGCTTTTGCCTGGTGGCTCCATTCCCGCAAGCCGCATATGCTGACCGACAAAGACACCGTCGTCCTTGCGGATATCTCCAACAGCACCGGCGATTCCGTTTTCGACGGTACACTGCGGCAGGGCCTCTCAGTCCAACTGGAGCAGTCCCCTTTCCTCAGCCTGATTTCCGATGAACGCATCCGGCAAACGCTTAGCCTGATGGGCCAGGAACCCGACGCGCGGCTTACGCCGGAAATTGCGCGGGAACTTTGCCAGCGCACCGGCAGCGCGGGGGTTCTTGACGGTTCCATCGCGAAGCTCGGCAATCAATACGTTTTGGGACTCAAGGCGGTCAGCTGTGACAGCGGGGACGTGCTTGCCGAGGAACAAGCCACGGCAGACAGCAAAGAACTTGTGTTGAAATCCTTGGCCGACGCTTCCTCGAAACTCCGCTGGAGGCTTGGCGAATCCCTCGGCACCGTTAAGAAATTCAGCGCTCCCGTCGAACAGGTCACGACACCATCGCTTGAGGCTCTCCAGGCGTACAGCCTGGGACGCACCACCATGATCGACAAGGAAGATCACCTGGCTGCGGTCCCTCTATTTCAGCGAGCCATTGATCTTGATCCTAATTTTGCTATGGCTTATGCCTCCATGGGCATGGCCTACTTCCAGCTCTCCGAAAAGCAGAGGCTTGGGTATTTCCGTACGGCTTATGATCTGCGCGATCGCGTCAGCGAACGCGAGCGGTTTTATATTGAAGCTCACTACCACGAATACGTCACCGGTGACTGGGAAAAGGCCCGGGAAGTTTACGAGCTTTGGGCGCAAACCTACCCGAGGGATGACGTCGCTCACCTTAATCTGAGCGTTCTCTATCTTCATTTGGGAGAGTTTGAGAAAGCACACGCCCAGGCGAGCGAGAGCTTGCGGCTGCTGCCCGGAGATTGCATCAGTTATGGAGCTGTCGCGGCGTCGCTGCTCAGCGCGGGCCGCCTGGACGAAGGCCGGGCTGTCATTGCCGAGGCGCACGCAAAAAAACTCGATTGTCTTCACCTGAATTACACCATGTACAGACTTGCGTTTTTGCGCGGCGACACGGCGGGGATGGACCAGCAATCCGATTTATCCGTGGGCAGGCATGTCGTGGGGCTTCTTCCCCTGCAGGCGCGTACTGCTGCTTATTATGGCCAGTTGAAGCGGGCGCGCGACCTGTTTCGTGAGGCCATAAACTTGGCAGGAGAATCGAAGCGGCCTGAACTGGCTGCTCTGCTGGAGGTTCAAGAGGCCGAATCGGAAGCCCTGATCGGGAGCGCTGATGCGGCGCGAAATTTAACTGGCGCGGGCCTCGCGCTCTCAAACGGAAGCGACACGCAAGGTCCCGCAGCATTGATTCTTGCCTTGACAGGCGATTCGGGCCGGGCGCAATCGCTCATCGACGACCTGGCCGCGCGGTTTCCAAGGAGCACTCTCATCCAGGCAAACTATTTGCCAGCCGCGCGAGCGCAAATTGCACTCAATCGAAAGGAACCCTCCAAAGCGATCGAGACACTCCAAGCTTCTACAGCGTATGAGTTGGGGGATATGGAGGACGTCAATGCGGGGTATACGGTTTATTTGCGCGCGCAAGCCTATCTGGCCGCTCATCAGGAGGCCAAAGCCTCTGCCGAGTTTCAGAAGATCCTCGACCATCCAGGAATTGTGTTGAACGATCCGATTGCCGCGCTTGCTCGCGTGGGGCTGGCCCGCGCCTATGTCGCCCAGGGCGACATCGCCAAAGCAAAAGCAGCTTATGGCGACTTCTTCTCTCTCTGGAAAAACGCCGATCCCGACCTTCCCGTCTATCAGCAAGCCAAAGCCGAATTCGCCAACTTCCGCTAGACCTCGCCGCTCCAGCTCAGAGGTTGCTCACTTTCTAATCCCTATTCATTGCGGCTGCCAATCGATCGCGTAGATCTCATCGTTACTGGCGTCACGCGTGATCAGCAGTGAATCGTCCGGAGCGAGCCCCGCCCATTCTCCCAGCGGTCCCCAGAACCTGCGAATTTCGGAAAGGCTGGCCAGTCGTTCTAGCTTACGGTCCGAGATACGGATTCGATAGAACCCCGGATCATCGGAAAAAAAGCTGTCGAAATATATATACTGCCCGCTATGCGACCAACTCGGATAGCCAACCTGCATCCGTATGAGCTCCGTCCACTTTTGCACCGCAACGTCGTATAGCATCAGCCCCTTTTCATCCCCGCTAATCGCTGCGATGTATTTTCCATCCGGCGAAACTCGCGGAGAGAAAAAATGCTCGGCACCGGGCAAATCGCTCGCCTTCCGGGTTTGTAAATCCAGTATCGAAATCCCTCTTCCGGCCGGCCCCAGATTGTTCAGCGATAGCACGATCGACTTTCCATCCGGCGTCCAGCCGGGGTCCACACCTGCCGCTGCCTCCGGCGCAAGATCTTCCCACTGACCCCCATTTGCTGAAATCAAGCATGCTCTCCAATTCGCGTTCAGCGTCCGGCCCATGAACACAATCTGCTTCCCGTCGGGCGACCATCGAGGAAGCCCTGCTGTGATTTTGCCCGGAGCGGTGAGCTGCATCCTTTCGCTGCCATCCACCCGGCTTCGCCACAGCGCCCTGTCTGGAACGCTGACGTACGTCACCCACTGCCCATCCGCTGAAAATGCCAGGTCGCTGGCTGATAAACCGCCGAGGAACGCTCTGAACCCGGATGCTCCGTCGTAGCGCAACAATTCCGCCCGAGGCTGCGCGCCGACGGCAAATAATCTTTTTCCGTCCCGGCCGGGAGAAGGCGCGGTGAAATCCAACGGCCCGTTGGTCAGCTGCAGCGCTTGTGGCTTCCGGTTAAACCATTGTTCGCGTTCGTTCCACACCCAGATATTGCTATGCCCTTCGCGATACCGCTCGAACAGCAGGTGCTTTCCATCGGCGGTCCACTTCGCGCAACAATCGCGTCCCGTACCGCGTTCGCCCGGGAACAGTGGGTGCGCATTGCTCCCGTCCCGATTCGCCACCCAAATCCTGTTGCTGGCTGTGCGCCTGTCCGTAACGGTAAAACTGATTTTCCGGCCATCAGAGGAAATCGCCAGGTCTGTCGCCGTGCCGTTCGTGGTAAGGATCTGGTGCGCCTGGCCGCCATCGGCCGCGGCCTCGTAGATGCCGTCTGGCTTCGAGAAAACCAGCCCCTGCGGAAACGCCGTCAAGGATTCCACAACCAGGTCACCCAGCCGCCGCGGCGCACCCGTCGGAAGCGGCAGCAACCACACTTGCGCCTGTTTATTCATGTGATGAAATTCGCCCGCCAGCAGGGCAGAACCATCCGGCGTTACACCAGCCAGCATGGTGTTGGTAAACGGCGTTTGCAGTTTGGCTGTTTCTCCGCCCGCGGCCGACACCTCGGCAATTCCAAAATGCCCGGAATCGTACTCCCCGAAATACAGCCGCTCGCCGTCCGACGTAATACTGTATTTCTGCCGGCCATCGCTGGTGATCTGCTGGTACCCGGTGATCCGTGGCAAAGCCGCCGGCCGCAACCAATACCCTCCCAGCAAGCCCGCTCCCAACAGGATGGGTACAGGCAAGTAGAGCAGTAGCTTCCTCCGGGCCTGCTGTCTCAGGGGACCGCGCCCGGGGATCTCCGGCACACCATTCCCACCGGCTTTTGTCCCGTTTCCATTGGTGTCCGTTTGCGGAGTAATGCTTGAGATTGTGGCGGGGCTCGCAGACTCGTCTTGCACCGGCGCTAGAAAACGATATCCGCGCCGGTACAGCGTTTCGATGAATCGAGGATTGTCGGACTCATCCCCAAGAACCTGGCGAAGTTTCTTTACCGCGCTGTTCAACCCCAAATCGAAATCTACAAATGTGTCTCCTGCCCACAATCGCTTCTGGATTTCCTCGCGCGTCACAATTTGGCCGGGACGCTCCAGCAACAGGGCAAGAATCTGGAACGGCTGGTCTTGGATTTTGATCTTGATCCCAGCCTTGCGCAATTCTTGCGACGCAAAATCAACCTCGTAGAGGCCAAAGCGGATGCCTCGTTTGACAGTCGTAAGTTCTTCCATCGCTCACATCCTTGACTTCCGGCAGTATACGTTTTCGGCTTCCGCAGTTGGCCATTTGCCGGAATCACTTTTCGCCGCACAACCTTTATTTTCTTGCAGTTAGCCGGCCAGAATCGTTTCCCTTGCGGGTCAGCCCGTAACCATTGTCCTGCCAATCTTTGACGCAGAAACTTCGCAAAAGACTGCTCTTGAATTGCCGTCAGTCTTGAGACGAATCAAACCGAAAGGAAATATCATGAATACCAAACTTCTGGCAGCGGGCTTGTTCTTTCTGGGAGGGGTAGTTTCAACCAATGCGCAAACCGGCGGAGTACGCGTCAAAATTCCCTTCGAATTCGAAATCGCCGACAAACACTTGCCCGCCGGCGAATATGTAGTCTCTTCGGATCACGATCAGGTGTGGCTGCGCGTCTATCATGGCAACACTGTGGCCGTGGTGCAATCCAACCGCACTTTGCACGAAGGCGGCACAACCGGAAAAGTGGTCTTTAATTGCTACCAGAAGCTTTGCTTTCTTTCGAAACTCTGGCTGCCAGACGCCGATGGCTCTCGAGAAATCCTGGCCTCCAAGTCAGAACACCAAGCGGCCAGGCGTGGCGAACCTCAACAACTAGCGTTGTTGGCACAGCCAATGAAACTCGCTAACACCAATTAGTCGCAGTTATTCGCCCGGAGGGTCCGGCGCGCCGACGTGCGTGTGGCTCAGATCCTGCAGCGTGGACCGCTCTTCCTCGCTCAGTCCTCGCGTGAAGTTCGGATCGTTCAGTCGCTGGTTGCGCGCCGACTCCGGCATATTCTGCAGCACCCCCAGCTTCTGCTTCATCACTTGCTGGCGATCCCAGGGCATCTGGCGCCACCGGGGCAACACATCGTTCTTGATGTGCTCGCGCTGTTCTGGCGTCAACCTAATCCAGATGTCTTCTTTTCTTCGTAGGTCATCCCGTTGCGCAGCCGACATCCGATCCCACTGATTGAACTGCTGGCGAATCCTGCCCTGCTTGTCGGGCGCCAGATTCTGGAATGCCTTGCTGTTCTGCAGCACCCGTTCGCGCTGCTGCGGCGAAAGGTCGCGCATCTGATCCACCCAGGGACGCGGCGCGCCAACGCCAAGCTGCTGGCGCGGTGTAGGCGCATAATTAGCGCCCGCTCCATTCCGCACACCGTTGTGATTATTCGTTCCGTTATTGAAATTGTTGTGCGGTCCTTGATTCGGATGCCCCTGATTATTAGGAGTCCGATGCCCGTTCGACGGCGGGCGGTTCGGATTCGTTGGTTGCGGGTACGCTTGACGCGATGGCGGTTGATGCGTCGGTGCTGGATGCGTCTGCCCTTGTGGAGGGGGCCCTTGATGCTGCGGCGGCCGGTCCGGATGCGGATTCTGCGCCCAGCAAAGTGCGGGAATCGCCACACTCGCGGCAATCGCCAGCACCTTCTCGCCGATTTGGAGTTTCCCGCTCCGCATTGTCTTCTCTGCTCTCCGTCTTCCCTTCTACCGTTTCTTACATCCGCTGCGGTTGCTGCGCTTCCGCGTCGTCATCCTCCGGCCCCGGCGGTAGGTCCTTCAGCGGCTCGAAATTCTGCAGCACGTCATGATCTTCCAGCACCGGCAGATCCTGCATCATCGCCTGGTCGTCATTCGGAATATTCGGCGTCACCGTCGGCGTACCGGTGCGATAGCCAAGCCACAGCGTCAGCAAAAGCAACATGGACGCGGCAAACGCGATCCGCGGCGAAAACTGCATCCACGCCCACCAACTCTCCTTCCGCTGCGGCTCCGCCGCCACGCGCGCATGCACCCGCAAGTCGAATTCCGGCGATGGTTCAATCAGCGGCAGCTCATCCAGCAGCCCGGCGACCGCGCTGAATTCATTCACGCGCAGCGCACACGGCGCGCACTCGGCCAGATGCTTCTCCACTTCCAGCCGCTCGCTTTCTTTCAGCCGCCCGTCCACATAACCGAGGATGCGGCTTTCCATTCGTTCACAACTCATGACTTCCTGCCTTCCCTGCCCTTAGTGCCTTGCATGTTGCGCCACCAGCGGGGCCAGTTCCACTCGCAGCGCCTCGTACGCCCGGAACAGCAGCGATTTCAGCGCGCTTTCCGAGCAGTTCAAAATCTTCGCGATCTCCGCATAATCCAGCTCTTCATACTTGTGCAGCAGCACCGCCGCCCGCTGCTTTTCCGGCAATTTATCAATCGCATGCCGGATCATTTTCCGCCTCGCATCCTCCACCAGATGCTGCTCGATGTTCGGATGCTTCTCGGGAACATCCATCGTCCTCTCGTCGCCATCTTCCGCGTCCACAGAAATCGGCGCATCCATCGAAAGTTCCAGCTTCTGGTACCGGTTGTCCCTGACGGAGTTCAGCGCGAGGTTGGTGGCGATGCGGAACAGCCAGGTGGTGAACTTCGCGCTCGGTACGTAATCCTCCCGGGCCCGGTACACGCGCAGAAACACCTCTTGGGCCAGGTCTTCCGCCTGCTCGCGGTTCCTCACCATGCGATACAGGAAGTTGACCAGTGGCGTGCGATAGCGCTGCAGCAGGAGCTCAAACGAGTTCCCGTCGCCGGCTTTCACATCCAACATCAGTTGGACGTCGGTCCTGACCATAGCCGCCACACTCTACCAAACACTTTTGTTCTCAAAAAGTTGCAGTTGCAAGGAAAGCGCCGCGGAAGACAAGGTACGGGTACTGCCTTAACTCAAAGATTAAATAAGAGCTTTAGAATCAACATAGTGGCCACGCCCACAAAAACCAGCAACGCCATCCGCCAGTTGGGCTCTTTATTCACCTCAGGCAGCAAATCCGTCGCCGCGACGTAAAGCGTCACCCCTCCGGATAGAGGCAGGGCGTATTTCAGCTGGGCCTGCAGTTGGCTGGTAAGGAGAACCCCGGCAAGCGTCGCCGCGCCCAGAAGTCCTGCGGCACGAATCGCATTGCGCTTGCTCTGACTCTTGGCCATCACCACCGAAGCAACCGTAAAGCCCTCCGGCAGCTTGTGCAGAAAAACAGCAACGAAAAGCAGGACGCCGAGCCAGGTCGAAACCAGGAACCCGGACGCGATCGCCACCCCATCAAAAAAAGTGTGAATCGCCAGGCCCAGAAAGATCGCGCTCTGCGCGTGCCCGTGTTGCATCTCTTCCGTGTGCGTCTCTTCCCCAAAATGAAAGTGCGGCGCAATCGTGTGTTCGAATAAATGAACCAGGAAGAATCCCGCAAGGACGTAAATCAACGCGCTTTCCCCGCCCAGGTGCACCGATTCCGGTATCACCTCCAGAAACGCCACCGAAAGCATGTACCCCGCGCCCAGCGCCAGAAAATATTGTAAATACCGCCGCGGCCACTCCCGATACACCACGAAATACCCGCCCAGCAAATTCCCCCCCGCGGCGATTAAGCCGAGAAGCGCGGCAAGCGCGACGCGAAATGAAAGTTCGTGATTCATTATGAGTCGTCAAGTGTAGGGACCGCCTTCCGAGGCGGTCCGCTCTTCGAACCAAAAACGAATGCGCTTTCTTGCCCTGGCCTTTGTAGTGGCCGCCTTCCGAGGCGCGTTTCCCGCGCCCCGAACGGTTTTACGGGGCGGGCGCCGTTTGCCCGTCTCGAACGCTTCTACGGGGCGGGCGCCTTTTGCCCGTCCCGAATGTTTCTAGGAGGCGAGCGCTTCCCTATTTTCCAACCCTAGTGCTTCCCGAAAACTTAAAACTAAAAACTCAGAACCAAAAAATTCCTCACCCGCTGTGCCGGAACAGAATCACATCGCCTTCCTTCACGATGTACTCTTTCCCTTCAAGCCGCACCTGAGCCTTTTCTTTCGCCGCGGCAATACTCCCCGCCGCCAGCAGATCAGCGCAGCTCACCACCTCCGCGCGAATAAAACCCTTTTCAATATCGCTGTGAATCTCCCCCGCAGCCTTCACGGCATTCGAACCCTTGCGAATCGTCCACGCCCGGACTTCCGGTTCCCCCGCCGTGAAATACTGGATCAGCCCCATCAAATCGTAAGTAGCGCGGATCAGCCGGTTCAGCCCCGGCTCCTTCAATCCGTAAGAAGCAAGCAGTTCCGCCGCTTCCTTCTCTTCCATCTCGGCAAGTTCCGCTTCGAGCCGCCCGCAAACCGCAACCACCGCCGTATTCGGCCTGCCCTGCAGCGCTGCAAGTTTGTGCTTTTCGACCGCCTTGTCCATGTCGGCCGCCTCATCATCGCCCAGGTTCAGCACATAAAGCATCGGGCGTTGCGAGAGAAACAGAAATCCACCGATCGGCCTGCGCTCTTCCACCGTCAGTTCCAGTTCCCGCAACGGCTTCTCAGCCTCCAGATGCGCCTTGCACTTTTCCAGCACATTTTTCTCAAGCTCCAGCAGCGGATCCTTCTTTTTTTTCAGATCCTTTTCCACCCGCTCCAGCCGCTTCGATATCTGGTCGTGGTCCGAGAGGATCAGTTCCAGGTCCAGGTTCGTGGCATCGCGCAGCGGATCAATCCCGCCCTCCGAATGCGGCACGCTGGGGTCATCAAACACGCGGATCACGTGGGCAATCGCGTCCACATCGCGCAGCGTCGCCAGGCTTTCGCGCATCCGCTCCTTCTGCACCCCCGGCAAATCCACATATTGCACCGTGGCATAGGTAATTTTCTTGGGGTTATAGAGCTTCGCCAATTCCAGCAAGCGTGGCTCCGGCACCTTGGCCACCCCAACGTGGGCCGTCTGCCCACCCTTGGCGTCAATCTGCGCCTTTGTGAGTATTCGAAACAGCGTGGTCTTTCCAACCTGCGGCAGTCCAATAATTCCTGTTTGCATAAACTCTGAATTTTAGCACACCCGGCCCCTCCACCGTTTCGTGTCGCAGGAATGCCCTTGTAGCGGCCGCCTTCTGAGGCGGGCGCCTTTTGCAGCCGACGCTCAAACAGTATCCTTCATTCAACGTGGTATGATTACCCACGCAATAATGTACTTCCATAAAAACATCCGACTCGACGCTACCAGCTACACGGGGAAAAGGGCGTATTTTGTTACCCAGTGCTGCCACGAGCGCCGCAAGTATTTCACCGATCCAGCCAAATGCGAATGGTTTCTATCCCACCTTCGCGACATCTCTATCGCGCATTCTTTCGCAGTTCCCGCCTATTGCATCATGCCAAACCATATCCACTTGCTCGTGGACGGACTCCTCCCCACGTCAGATTTCCTGCACTTCATGAAGGCTCTTAAGATCAAGTCCGGTCGCGAGTTTGCTGCGGGGAACACGCCTCTGTGGCAGAAGAAATACTTCGACCACATTCTCCGTCCGAAGGAATCTATCGACTCGGTCGCTTGGTACATTTGGCTGAATCCGGTGCGTGGCGCCTTGGCGCGAGCGCCGGGGCTATACCTCTTTGCCGGGTCGTTCACCACTGTCATTCCCAATTGCTCGACGTGGCCCAATTTCTGGGTGCCGCCCTATAAAATCAAAAAGCGCCCGCCTCGGAAGGCGGCCGCTACAAAATCCTGCTTCGGATGAAATTAGATAGGCTTGCAAGGATGGAACAGACCTCTGGCCCTCCTGATTGGCGAATCGACAATGCGAAGCGATTGCATGGTGAGCGCTTCATTCGACAAAATTACCATCGCAAGAGTCCAAGCTGGGAACACGATCATTGCGAGGCATGTTGGGACAAGTTCATGGAGGACGGGCCGGATGGCACGCTGAGTGAAGGGTATGTCACTGCAAAAGGTGACCATTGGATCTGTCCGACATGTTTTGAGGAGCTTCGGGTGCTGCTGGATTGGAGAATCGAGTCATCCACTTAACAACGCTCTTCAGAAACCAGCCGTGCAAACCAATCTGCTTCCCGCCTACAGTTCGTCTGGATTCTAGGTTTTGCTTACCAACGCGATTTCTTCGTGCTATGTTTTTTCGCCCTCTATGACCATCAACACTCCACCAAATAATCTTGCTTTTGAACTTTCCGACGCCGTCCGCCACCTTTCCGAACGCGACGATATCTTGCGCGCCTTGATCCCCCAGGTCGCTCCATTCCAGATCGACGTCGCCGACGCCCAATCCCCTTACGAGGTGCTCATGGAATCGATTGTGTATCAATCGATTTCCGGCAAAGCCGCCGCAACCATCTTTGCCCGAATCAAGGCTCTGGGCACAGACGGCCGCCCCCCGTCGCCTCAGCAAATGCTGAAACTCCCTCCAAAAAAATTGCGCAAAGCCGGGCTTTCCGGCGCAAAAGTTCTGGCCATGAAAGACCTTGCAAAAAAAGCCATCGAAGGCATCGTCCCCACTCACGAGGAAGCACTGAAACTCTCCGATGACGAACTGGTCGAGCGCCTCGTCTCCGTTCGCGGCATCGGTGCCTGGACCGTGGAAATGTTTCTGATCTTTCGTCTGGGCCGCCCGGACGTTCTCCCCATTCACGACCTCGGCGTGAAAAAAGGCTGGTCCGTCGCCTACGGCAAAAAGTACATGCCCAAGCCTAAAGAGCTGCTGAAATTTGGCGAGCGCTGGCGCCCCTACCGCACTGTCGCCAGCTGGTACATGTGGCGCGCCTTCGAACGCGCCGGCTACAAAGTAACCAACAAGATTCGTCCGCGGCCGGTTAGAAAGAAGCATCGAAAAGCGCACGGGAAGAAAAAAGCGCGCCGGCGCAAGTAGACTCTTGTAGCGCTGGCTTTCATGCCAGCGCCTCTTGGAACATGCCCGCACCCCACTGCTCTGCCCAGTCAGCTCTTAACGATTTCGCGCACCAGCAAATACATCCCGGCCAGGCCCAGGACCAGCACTGCCCCTTCGAACGCGACGGACCGGTGATGCAGCCGATTGAACTCCACGCGCCGCGGATCCGTCTCCGGCGTATTCTGCACCGAAACCATTTCCTTCTTCAGTGTTTCCATCCGGCTGCTCACGGTGAACTGCGAAGCAGCCGTCAGCAACACCATCAGCACAACGCACAGGGCCGGGGCGCTCGTGAAGCTGCCGAAATCGTGACTCCGCGCCAGCCGGGCAATCAAAAACACCAGACCCAGAAAAATCCCCGCAAAATGCAGCCTCGCCAGCGAATATCCCACCATCATCCCCGCCGCATCTCGGTTCCCCAAAATCGCAAACGCCCCCGGCGCCACCACAAAACTAAGAAACGCATCCGCCCCCAGCCACAGGCTCAAACTTAGAAACTCAATCGTTCGAAAAAAAGTTGTCACCATGGTTTTCCTTCAAACCGTTCCGAAGCCCGGATTAACCGCCAATCGAGAGTTTATGAAAAGTTCGTCTAGCTCCCAGTTCCCGCGAAGGTGCTTCACCATGGGACGCGTGAGAACCGGAGCACGGAGTCGAAATGGCGATCGCGGCTCAACACGGGAAGTCCGTGTTGCCGAGACAGCGCGGCAATCCAAACGTCATGGACCGGGATGGGAGTTCCAGACCGCTTGAGTTCCACTCGAATATCTGCGTAGTGTTGGGTGGTAGCTTCGTCAATGTTGAGGACTCGGCAGTCCCGTACGAACTCATCCAACCATTTCTGATACCAATCCCGGCGCCGCGATAGCGCGATACCATAACGGTACTCTCCGATAACCACCACAGGTAGGGCTAATTCTTTAGCAGTCGAGAGCGCTTCAAAAACGCTCATTTGTTCGTCTGCGTAGGCGGAAAGAGCGTTTGTGTCCAGGATCAACGGCGCAATTCCTACTTCCAGAGCTCCGGGTCGATCTGCTCGAAGGCCTCTTCGATGAACTTATCTATGCGCGCAGTCTCTTTGCGCAGGTGTTTCAACTTGCCAAAATGCTTCATCCAGGGTTTTTCATTCCCCGAGACGGGTTCGCCCAGCTTCTGTTCCACCGCTTCCGTGACGAATTGGCGCAAAGGAATGCCCCGTTCGGCGGCCTTGGACTTCGCCCGCCGAAAAACGCTGTCCGGAATCTCCAGGGTGGTCTTCATATAAACCATACTCCCATATTTATGGGAGTCCTGCAATGGCCCCAATCTTGGCAGCAACGCCCGCCCAATCCCTTTTGCGCCTCTCTATCGCTGCTCGTAAATGTACCTTTGAACACAACCTTAGCCCCGCTTTTTGAGGGGGATGCGACCCGGGTGAGAGAATGAGGTGAACCGGTCTCATTCCTTGTTTACTGATTGTTTGGGCGTTCGATGAATGAACCTGCAGCCACTTCGCGGAACCCAACCCGTCAGAATCGGTTCAGGGCGGGTTTGTGGCTCTGCTGGCTCTCTCTTGTGGCACTTCCCCTTGGCTTGCTCGCGATCGGCGGCGGGCCCTGCGCTGGGCCCAGGAATGCTCTTGGGTCGGCTATTCTTCTCTCCGTCGGAATGTTTGGAGTCGGGGGCGGGATCTTCGGAACAGTTAGGATACTTCAAGGAATCAAACAGGCCACGACCGTACTGCGCGTGGCGGGGACATTCTCTATCTCCGTGGCCGTTTTCGCCTCACTGGTGGGCGGAGCCTACCTTCTCTTCGGATTCGTCTCGCTCTGGTCTTTTCTCCGATACTGAGCCTTTCAAATGTGGTCGCCAAGCCGCAACTTAAGCACATCAGGGAAATCAATGTGTCTGGCCGCGCAATAAAAGATGGCAAAATGGAATGGAATGGTGGGCGATAAAGGATTTGAACCTTTGACCTCTCGCGTGTGAGGCGAGCGCTCTAACCGCTGAGCTAATCGCCCGTCTTTGAACGGGTACCCTTTGCAGGGAAACTTTGTTGCATTCGCTCGAAACGCTTGCGCAACAACGTTCATCTATTTAAGCAGGAACACCTGGGGTTTTCAACCGATGCCGACCGCCACCTCTCACGTGGTCTCACAGCTTCAACGCTCCATCGCCCGCGCCATTTTCGGGAAGGAAGACGTCATCCAGCTTTCCCTGATCACCCTGCTGGCCCGCGGCCACCTGCTGATTGAAGACGTCCCCGGCACCGGCAAAACCACCCTGGCCCAGGCACTTGCCAAGTCTTTCCACTGCACTTTCCAGCGCATTCAATTCACCTCTGACCTGCTTCCCAGCGACGTCCTCGGCGTCAGCGTCTACAATCCCGAATCCCGCGAATTCGAATTCCGGCAAGGACCCATCTTCGCCAACGTCGTTCTCGCCGACGAAATCAATCGCACCACGCCGCGCACCCAATCCGCTCTCCTTGAAGCCATGAACGAAGCCCAGGTCACCGTCGACGGCCGCACCCTGGCTCTCCCTCAACCCTTTCTGGTCATCGCCACGCAGAACCCCGTCGAGCATCACGGCACTTATCCCTTGCCCGAATCCCAGCTCGACCGTTTCCTGATGCGCATCAAGATGGGTTACCCCTCGCACGAAACCGAAAAACAAATCCTCCGCAACCGCGCCACCGACGACCCCATCGAAACCCTCGAGCCGATCGCCGACGTCGCCGACGTCTTGAACATGCAGCAGGCCGTCACCCGGATCAAAGTCGATTCCAGCCTTCACGACTACGCCCTGGAGATCGTCAACCGCACGCGCAAGTCCGACCAGCTCGCTTTGGGCGTCAGCCCCCGCGGCACCTTGATGCTGCAGCGCGCGGCCCAGGCTCGCGCATTCCTCGAAGGCCGCGATTTCTGCCTCCCCGACGATTTCAAGCAATTGGCCGTCGCCGTCTTTTCTCACCGCGTCGTTGCCAGCGCGCGCCACGCTTCGCTGCAAAAGAAATCCGAAACCACCGAAAATGTGCTCCGTGAAATCGTCGAATCGGTGCGCGTACCGCTCTAAATTTTCCGCGCCGTCCGGCGGCGGCTGGTACTCAGGATTACGGAAATGTCCTCGCTAACTTCGGCACTCAACGCTCTCTTCGCCAAATCCGATCGCCCCGCCGTGCGCGCCTTCTTGCTTTCCATGGTGGCCCTCACCATTGCCTTGATCCTGGCGCTGTATTCCGGCGCCGCCGCCCAACTCGGCAATCTCCTTCTCGCCAGCGCTTCTGCCCTCACCGCTTTGGTCGTCGCGGGATGGGTTGCCGTAACGCTGGTGCCCACCCTCGCCAAACGCACACCGCTCCGCTGGATCGGCTACCGCATGGAATACCGCATCACCCGCGATGGCTGGATCTACATCCTCGGAATCGTGCTCGTCGCCATGGCCGCCATCAACACCGGCAACAATCTCCTCTTCCTGATTCTCGCCAGTCTCATCGCCAGCATCCTGATGTCCGGCATCTTGTCGTCCATCACCCTTGCCGGCGTGGAACTCAAACTCCATCTCCCCGAACATATTTTTGCCGGGCAATCTGTCCGCGCTTCCGTCGAACTCCGCAACGAAAAACTGACCCTTCCTTCGTTCTCTCTCCGCGTCGAAGCCGCCAAAACAAAAAATCAGCCCGCCGCCGCAATGTTGGAAACTCCAGTCTATTTTCCTTATCTCCCGCGCCAGCAGGCCGTAAAGCAATCTGTTCCCTTGCTCTTTCCTCAGCGTGGCATCTACCGCCAGGAAGCCTTTAAAATCGTTACTCGCTTCCCTTTCGGATTCCTGCAGAAAGCCCGTCGCCTGGATCTTGCGACAGAGGCGCTGGTCTACCCCGCCGTCGCTGCCTCCTCCGAATTCCTCGAAGTTCTGCCCGGCCTGCAGGGCGCGATGGAAAGCAACGCCAAGGGCCGCGGGCAAGACCTGTATGCCCTGCGCGCCTATCTGCCGAACGACAGCGCCCGCCACGTCCACTGGAAAGCCTCCGCGCGGTTCGGCTCCCTGATGGTGCGGGAATTCGCGCGTGAAGATGATTGCCGCGTTCTGCTCGTGTTCGACCCGCAGAGCCCCGCGGCCGCTGCCGCCGCCCAATCCACCGAAAGAGAAAGCTTCGAACGCGCGGTAACTTTCTGCGCTGCCCTGGCCTGGAATTTTCACGAACGCTCCGCCCTGCTCGAATTTCGCAGCGCCGAAGCCTCCACGCCCCCCGCTCCTGCTTCGGAAAATATTTTCGCCATCCTCCGCCACCTGGCGCTCGTCCAGCCGATAGCCCCTGACTCGCGACCCGACTTGCTGATCCAACTCGCCGCCGACCCCAACTCCTTCAAAATTATCGTAACCTCCCAACCGCGCGGCTCCATTCCCGCCGAACTCTGGAACACCTCCTACATCGTCTTCGCCAGCGACCTCTCCGTCTGATCACTCGCCGTGGGCTGTTGCGACCCGCGCCACGAATTGAACCCTCGCGAAAGCATCAGGCTTGTCATTCCGAACCCGTTCGCCATTTGAACGGGGTGAGGAATCTGCTGTTTCCTTTCGCCAAGGCCAAAAACAAATCCCTCACTCGCCTCAAACGCGGGTTCGGGATGTCAACTGGCGCAGTTGTTCGCAACTTGTGAAGGCCAACCCCTACGCGGAATATGCGAAACTTGACCCGACATGCTCACCGGCCAACCCCTCTCCAGCTTCCGCAAAAACCTTCTCGCCTGGTTCACTCAATTCCAACGCGACCTTCCCTGGCGTCGCACCCGCGATCCTTACCGCATCTGGCTTTCCGAAATCATGCTGCAACAGACCCGCGTAGCCGCCGCCATTCCCTATTACGAACGTTTTCTGGAACGCTTTCCCGATGTCGAAACTCTCGCCCGCGCTCCTCAGGAAGAAGTTCTCCGTTTGTGGTCCGGGCTCGGCTACTATTCGCGCGCCCGCAACCTGCAAAAGGCGGCGCAAGCAATCCTCACAAAACACAATGGCATCTTCCCCAGCGAGCCTGCCGAAGCGCTGGCGTTGCCCGGCATCGGCGCGTACACCGCGGCCGCCATCCTCAGCATCGCCTATCAAAAAAAACTTGCCGTGCTTGACGGAAACGTCGCCCGCGTAGTCGCCCGCCTTGCCGCCACCCGCGGCGATCTCCGCGCGAACGGAACCTGGCAAAAACTTCAGCTGGCCGCGGACCGCCTGTTGGATGAAAAATCCCCCGGCGACTGGAACCAGGCGATGATGGAATTGGGCGCAACGCTGTGCACGCCCCGTTCGCCGCAGTGCCTGCTCTGCCCTTTAACCGAATTTTGCGAAGCCCGCAAACTGGGCCTGACCGATGCAATCCCCGAAAAACGCAGCAAAAGAAGCACGGTCGAGATCACCCTGGCGTCGCTGGTGCTCCTGGACGGCCGCGGCAACACGTTGCTTCTCGCTCCCCCAAAATCCAGGCAAAAATCATCGGCGCCGGACGACGTCCACACCCTCGTTTCGCGGATGTGGCACTTTCCTACAATTTCCCTGCAGAAAACCGGCTCGACCGAATCTCTCCGGAAATTTGCCGAAAAATCCCTCTTTCGTGGTCGAACTCTCGCCGCCGAACTCCTCCCTCTCAAAAAAGTCCGCCACGCCGTAACGTATCGCTCGATCACAATTCTTCCCTTCCTCGCGAAACTGAAAAAGCTGCCCTCCGTCCGTGGTGCAAAAGCGCTCCCTCTCTCCGAACTCTCCGCCATAGCCATTTCCAACCTGACGCGTAAAGTTGCCCGCTCCGCCCTCTCTGCCGTCTGAGGTTTTCCCTTTATCCTTACGCGGCCCTTAAATCCAGCCCCGCCCCGCGAGTGCTATCCTGAAGACTCCACCGATGGCCTCTTCCGTCACCACCCCGGCAAACCCTCTTCCCGCGGAAAGATTTTTCCGCGCCGCCGTGTTTTTCCTGGTGCTGACGGCGACCCTCACGCTCGTGAGCACGGGAAAGCTCGACCTTTTCACCACGCTGATTGCCCCAATCGCCATTCTCTACAAAGGATTCAGCTGGTGGCGCGGCCACGGTGGCGGCTTAAAACAGACCGTGGCAACGCGGCTCGTCATCGCCTACGTCTTCTTCTTCCCCGTCGACATTCTTTTCATTTCCCGCAATCTCGCCAACGACACCTCCAACAGTGCCCTTTACGCGGCCCTCCTTGCCTCGGTGCATTTTCTCCTCTTTGTCACCGTCGTCAGGCTCTACAGCGCCTCCACGGACCGCGACGCCATTTTCCTTGCGATGCTTTCCTTCGCCGCCATTCTCGCCTCCGCCGTGTTCACGGTGGACACCAATTTCTTCTTCCTCTTCGTCGTCTACCTTCTTTTTGCCGTCGCCACATTTCTCAGCCTGGAAATCCGCCGCGGCGCCTTCGGAACGGTCTTCCCTCCCACCCCGGCGGAAACCTCCCGCGAGCGAAAGTTTTCCCGCGCTATGTCCCTCGCCGCTCTCAGCGTCGCCGCAGGGGCATTGCTTTTCGGCTCATTGCTTTTCTTCTTTTTTCCGCGCTTTAGCGCCGGCTATTTCGCCCGCACCGGTTTTCAGCCGTCGCTCATGACGGGCTTCACGGACAACGTCGAACTCGGCCGCATCGGTGAAATCAAGCAGGACACCTCCGTCGTCATGCGCGTGCAAACCGGAACTCCCGTGGATTACCCGATGCTCCGCTGGCGCGGCGTTGCCCTCTCCACATTTGACGGAAAACGCTGGTTCTCTCCCTCGAAAGAGCGCGAACTCCACTTCGCGCGCCAGGATGGTTGGATTCCACTCAGTTCGCAACTTGATCTGAAGGTCCCCGCCGTCGCCCAACTCCGTTTTGTTGTTTTGCTCCAACCCCTCGCCAGCGACGCCCTATTTGCGCCTGCGCAAGTGATGGAATTGCGCGGAGCTTTCTCAAATGACGCGGGCACATACTATGGAACGGCGCGCCGCAGCAATCTGGTCACGGATTCAAGCGGCGCGGTGTATAACCCGGCCCGCAATTTCTCCCAACTCCGTTATGAGGGAGTCTCGCTGCTTCCCGAATCGCGGCCTCTGAAAGCGCGAACCGCTGGCGCGGATTATCCCGCGAGCATCCAGAAACTTTACCTGCAACTCCCCGATAACCTCGACCCCCGGATTCCAGAGCTCGCGCGCAAAATTACCGCCGCTGCTGAAAATCCCTACGACAAATCGATTGTCCTCGAATCCTATCTCCGCAGGAATTTCGGCTACACACTCAAGCTATCCGGAAAGCCCGGCGCGGATCCCCTCGCCCAGTTTCTTTTCGTTACCAAGGCCGGGCACTGTGAATATTTTGCTTCCGCAATGGCCGTCATGCTCCGTGCTCTTGGAATCCCTTCGCGCGAAGTGAATGGCTTCCTCCCCGGCCAGTTCAACGACCTCGCCGGCGACTATATCGTCCGCGGCAGCGACGCTCACAGCTGGGTGGAAGCGTATTTTCCCGGCAGCGGCTGGATCACCTTCGACCCCACTCCCCCCGCCGGCGATTCCGAAGCCGGCCTGCTTTCGCGCCTGGGTCTCTATCTGGACTGGATGCAACTGAATTGGAACGAATGGGTGATCAACTACGATTTTGCCCACCAACTCGTGATGGCCAAAAACGTCCGCCAGAACTCCACGGATTATTCCGAATCCTTTCGCCATTGGTTTCAGCGCACCCAGGAACGCGGAATGACCGGCCTCACGGAATGGCAGCGTCGCCACTCCTATCTGAGTCTGGTATTTCCCGTGGCCCTGGTCTTCCTTCTCGTCGTCCTCCGGCTGGATTGGATTCGCTCCGCTTTCCGCTGGTTGAGTCTTGCTTTGCAGATGAGACAGCCGACCGCGTCGAGAAATAATCCCCAACTCGCCTCACGTCTCTACTCGGAAATGTTGCGCGTGCTCGAAAAGCGCGGCTTCACCCGCTCCGAAAACCAAACCCCGGACGAATTCGCAGCCACACTCAGTCAGCAACCCAGCCTGATTTCCGCGGTCGGCGAGTTTACCTCCCTTTATTCCGAAGCCCGCTTCGGCGGCGCCGTCTGTGACGCCTTCCGCCTCCGCGCCCTCCTCGAACAAATCCGCTCCACCCCGTAGCCCCCGTAGCACAGGCTTTGGCCTGTGTTCTTGCCTTACTCCAAACTCACAGCGGCCCCGCTCGCCCCGACAGAGCAAGCATGGCCCCACCCCCTCTTGCTTTTGTAGCGGCCGCCTTCCGAGGCGGGCGGGTCTGGCGCGTACGCACAACCCATATCCGGTACCACCGCCCCGGACATGCTAAAATTGAAAGATTGGCGTAAAGGCGCCAATCTCTCCGTATGCCTAAAGTCGGTTTTATCTCCCTCGGATGCCCCAAAAACCTCGTCGACAGCGAGGTCATGATGGGCATTCTCGCGCGCGAAGGCTACGAGCTTACTCCCCGCGCCGATGACGCCGAGATTCTTGTCGTCAACACCTGTAGTTTCATCGAACCCGCCCAAAAAGAATCCGTGGACGCCATCCTCGAAATGGCCGAGCACAAGAAATTCGGCGCCGCGAAAAAACTCATCGTCGCTGGCTGCCTGGTCGAACGCTACCGCGATCAAATCCTCCAACAGATTCCCGAAGTAGACGCCGTCGTCGGCACGGGCGAAGTCGAGCGCATTATCGAAGCCGTCGAAGGCGACCTGAAAGTTCTGCCCGCCCAACCCCCGGCGTTTCTCTATCACGACCTGACTCCCCGCATCGTCACCACCCCAAAGCACCAGGCCTACATCAAAATCGCCGAAGGCTGCGATCACCCCTGCACTTTCTGCATTATCCCGCAGCTTCGCGGCGCCTTCCGCAGCCGCAGGTTTGAATCAGTCGTTCGCGAAGCGGAAAATCTGGCCGCTTCAGGCGCCCGTGAAGTCACGCTCATTGGCCAGGACACAACTTCGTACGGCGAAGACCTCGGTCTGCGCGACGGCCTCGCGCAACTCCTCGAACGCCTTGCACAGGTCGAAGACCTGCTCTGGGTCCGCTTTCTCTACGCCTATCCGAATCGCGTCACGCAAAAAATGCTTGAAACTCTTGCCGCCCACGATCGCCTGGCGAAATACATTGATATGCCCCTCCAGCATGCCAGCCGCAACGTCCTGGCGCGCATGAAGCGCGGCTCCCACGGTGATGCCTTCCTGAAACTTCTCGAACGCATGCGCGCCACGATTCCCGGCGTCGCTCTCCGCACCAGCTTCATCGTCGGCTTCCCCGGGGAAACCGAATCGGATTTCCAGGAACTCTACGACTTCGTCGCTGCCGCAAAGCTAGACTGGATGGGCGTCTTCGAATATTCCGACGTCGACAACGCCGGCAGCTTCCCTCTCGATGGCAAAGTCGATGCCGAAACCATCAACGACCGACGCAACCGCCTCATGGCCCTGCAAAAGAAAATCTCCCGCGAAAATCTTCGCAAGCTCAAAGGCCGCTCAGAAACGGCCCTCGTCGAAGGCCCCTCGAAAGACAATCCTCTCGTCTGGGAAGCCCGCCTCGAATCCATGGCCCCGGACATCGACGGCAAACTCTATCTGACCGACATCGAATTGCCCGGCGGCCAAGTCGCCGCATCTGGCGACGTGGTAAAAGTAGAAATCACCAGGACCGACGCCTACGACCTGATCGGCCGCATCACCGAAATCCAATCGCGAAAGCCGGTCCGCTCTCTCACCCCCCGCGAACCAGAAATCGCTTCAGAAAAACTAACCCGCATCACCACCGGCGCCGCCCTCCGCGTCCTCACCTAACCCAATCGCTTTTGTAGCGGCCACCTTCAGAGCCTGCCCTGACGAAGGAAGGGTGGCCCCGCCTGCCTTTGTAGGGGAGGGGCTTGCCCCTCCCTCTTGCCTTTCTAGCCGCCGCCTTCTGAGGTCCGTCGGTTGGACTCCGGATGATTTTGCGGAGCGGGCGCCTTTTGCCCGTCCCGAACGACTCTACGGAGCGGGCGCCTTTTGCCCGTCCCGAATGCTTCTACGGGACGGGCGCTTTTAAAAATCTCGCATCGGCGCTCTCCCCGCATCCGCTCCGCGCTTGTCCCCATCCCCCTCCGGATGGTAAAACAATTTCTTCACCATGAAACACCGTTGCCCAATCTGCAAGAAAACCACGGACTCCGCCACCGACGCGGATTTCCCCTTTTGCTCCGAGCGCTGCCGCTTAACCGACCTCGGCGCGTGGGCCTCGGAAAAATACGTCGTGTCCGACCCCATCTTCGACGAAGAAGAACTCCCCGAAGGCGATCGCCGCGAACTGCGCGAGGACGGACACAACAACGATGACACCATCCACTGATCCTGCAGCACCCCCCTCACACGCCGGCAAACCGCGCTTCGCCTACGCCATCGCCACAGTCTTCGGCACCGGTTATCTCAAGCCCGCCCCCGGCACCTGGGGCTCCGCAGTCGGCTTGCTCATCGCCGTCGTCGCCCATCCCTTCACCTGGTTTTACGTTCTGAGTACGGTGCTGGGCCTCGGCCTTGGAATCGACCTTACCTTCCGCTCCGGCGCGATCGGAACTGCCGTCGTCCTCATCCCTTCCATCGCTGTGTGGCTTTTCCTGGCATTGCTCGGAGTCAAGACCAGCAGCCAAGTTGCCGAATTTGCGGGAGTGAAAGATCCGCAGTTCGTGGTCATCGACGAGGTCTCTGGAGTGCAGCTCACACTCATACTGAGCCTGGCTCCGGTCGCGCCGATTGTCTTCTTAAGACCCGAAGATGCCGCCGCGTTCGCCCTCTACACCGGCATGAGCATCCTCAACTGGAAATTTCTCCTCGCCGGTTTCCTGCTCTTCCGCCTCTTCGACATCCTGAAACCCTTCCCCTGCCGGCGCCTCGAAAAGCTTCCCGGCGGCTGGGGCATCATGGCCGACGACTGGATGGCCGGGGTCTACGCTGCCATTTGTTTGCGTCTCGCGTTACACTTTCATTGGCTATGATTCTTGGGCAACGGCAATGAAATTCGGGCTCGGCACCACACCAGAAAAGAACGGCATCCCTCGCATTGAGCGAATTGCGCCCGCCGCCGCAATTCCCGGTGGCGAGATCGCGATCTTCGGCACTGGCTTCACCTCGCGCCATGGCGTCCGCCCCCTCGTCCGCTTTGGCGAATCCGAAGCGGCTCTTTCGCTTTCCAGCAGCAATCGCCTGATCGCGCGCGTCCCAGAAAACGCCAACGGCAGCACGATTCAAATCGTCAGTGCGGAGCGCGAGAGCCAGCCATTTCCCGTGGCGCTCGGTTTCCAGATCGCCGACAACCTGCATCCCGTCAGCAGTCCGGCCGTCGATTCCGCCGGAAATATTTATGTCACCTTCAGCGGCCCTCGCGGCCAGCGCGTCCCCGTTTCGCTCTACAGGATCAACACCAGCTACACCGTGAAACCCTTCGTCACATCGCTCATCAATCCCACCGGCCTCGCGCTCAGTTCAAACGGCGATCTCTTCGTTTCCTGCCGCCACGACGGCACAATCTATCGTGTCTCTCCGGACGGCCGCAGCGAACAATGGATCGAAGGCATGGGCATCGCCACCGGCCTCGCCTTCGATGCAAAAGGCAATCTCTTCGTCGGCGACCGCAGCGGCACCATCTTCAAGATCAGCCCCGATCGCGAAATTTTCGTTTTCGCCACGCTGGAACCTTCCGTCGCCGCCTACCACCTCGCCTTCCATCCAAGCGGCGAACTCTACGTCAGCGGGCCCACCACCTCCAGCTACGACCGCGTCTATCGCATCACCCAAAATGGCGAAGTCCACGTTTTCTATCGCGGCCTCGGCCGCCCGCAAGGCCTAGCCTTCGACCAAAACGAAAATCTCTTCGTCGTCGCCTCCTTCGGCGGCCGCCGCGGCATCGTTCGCATCACCCCACAGGGTCACGCCGAACACTTCCTCAGCGGCTCCGCGCTCGTGGGCCTCGCCCTCCTCCCCAGCGGCCGCGGCATCCTCGCCGCCAACAGTTCCCTCTTCACCATCGACTGGAACGTCCGCGGCCTCCCTCTCCACGGCTAGGCTTCATAAGCCATCTCATAAACGATTCTGGGGGGTCGGAGCTTTAGCTCCGACATTTGAAACCCTAAACCATCGGGCTTTAGCCCCTGAGGACACTCTTCCTTAGACTGAACTCTATTTATGAGAAATCCGACTTGCCTTGGTCCGGTGTCTTCGCGGGGTACGCTACAATAATCCCCATGAAAGCCGAAATCATCGCCGTTGGCTCCGAACTCCTCACTCCCGATCGCGTGGACACCAACTCGCTCTTCCTCACCGAAGAACTTAACAAGCTCGGCATCGAAGTTCTCCGCAAGACCATCGTCGGCGACAACCGCGAACTCCTCGCCGAAGCCTTTCGCGACGCTCTGAACCGCGTGCCCGTCGTCATCACCAGCGGCGGCCTGGGTCCCACGGAAGACGACCTGACGCGCGAAACGCTCGCCGACCTTCTCGGTCGCCGCCTGCTGCGCAATGACGAAGTCGTTCGCGCCATCGAAGCCAGATTCCGCAGTTTCAAGCGCGACATGCCTGCCGTCAATCTCCGCCAGGCCATGGTTCCGGAAGGCGCGGAAGTCCTCGAAAATCCCCGCGGCACCGCTCCCGGCTTGTGGATTGAAGACAAAGGCCGCATGGTCGCACTCTTGCCCGGCCCGCCGCGCGAACTCAAACCGCTCTTTCTCGAACAAGTCCTGCCACGCCTGCGCCGCCGCGTTTCCGGCGTCCGCATGTTTCATCGCGAACTCCGTGTCACCGGCCTCGGCGAATCCCACGTCGAAGAGCGTATCCGTCCGATCTACACCCGCTACCCCCAGGTGAACACCACCATTCTCGCCGCTCCCGGCGAAATCCAGATCCACCTGCGCCTCTGGACAGAAGACATCACACAAGCCGAAACCACCCTCGATGAAATCATCCGCAGCTTCGAACTCGCCCTCGGCGACCGAATTTTCGCCCACAAGGCCGTGCCCCTCGAAGATGTCATCGCCGAACTCCTCACCACCAATCGCGCCACCATCTCCACGGCCGAAAGCTGCACTGGCGGACTCCTCGCCGAGCGACTCACCCGCATCCCCGGCAGCTCCAACTATTTTCTCGGCGGTGTCGTCTCCTACAGCAACGAACGCAAAACGGCCTGGACCGAAGTTCCCTCCGAACTCATCGCCACAAAAGGCGCGGTCAGCGCGGAGGTCGCCGTCGCCCTCGCCGAAGGCATCCGCCGCAGCGTCGGCAGCACCTTCGGCGTCGGCATCACCGGCATCGCCGGCCCCGGCGGCGGCAGCGAAGAAAAACCCGTCGGCACCGTCCACATCGCGCTGGCCACCCCAGCGGGAACAAAAGAACGGCTCATCCACGTTCCCGGCGACCGCGAAATGATCCGCTTCTACGCTTCCCAAATCGCTCTCGACATGGTCCGCGTCCACTACCTCTTCGACGGCAAGCCCCAGCCGCGCCGCGTCAATCCCGCAAGTTGACCCAGGCTGCCTCTGTGCGACTCTTCATCGCCATCGAAATTCCCGAAAATATCCGCACCGGTTTCGCCTCTCTCCTCAAGGAATTCCGCTCCATCGCTCCGCAGTTGAAGTGGGTTCGCGCGGAAAATCTCCACGTCACCCTCAAATTTCTCGGCGAAACCGATCCGTCAAAATTGGCAGCGCTTCAAAACGTCCTCTCTGTCGTTCGTTCCGCCGAGCCGGTAAATCTCGAGTTCCGCGGCCTGGGTTTTTTCCCGAACGAAAAGCGCCCCCGCGTCTTCTGGGCGGGCATGGAATCTTCTCCCGACCTGAAATCACTCGCCGCGGACATCGATCACGCCGCGCATCGCCTCGGCTTCCCCTTGGAAGAGCGTCCGTTCACCCCGCATCTGACCTTGGCCCGATTTCCGCTGCCGGGTGTCCCTCCCAAATTGCTCCAAGCCTTTAACGATAAAAGCCGCCAATCCTTCGGCTCCCTCCATACACAGGATTTTCATCTCATCGAAAGCAAGCTCAAACCCACCGGAGCGGAGTACACTACCCTGCAAACATTTCACTTCGCATCGGAGGCTTAGGCTGCATGTCGTTCGTCACGCCGACTACTCCCCTTCTTCTGGCCGCCGCGTATTTGCTCGGCTCCATCCCGTTCGGCCTGATCCTCGCAAAACTTTTCGCCGGAAGCGACATCCGCAAATCGGGCAGCGGCAATATCGGCGCCACCAACGTCGCCCGTGTCGCGGGACCCGCCGCGGGAATCCTCACACTCGCGCTCGACGCCGCCAAAGGCTCCGCCGCCGTCTGGCTCGCCGGACGTTTCACCGAACAGAGATCCACGGTCATGACCCTCGCAGGCATCATCGCTCTCCTCGGCCACTGTTTTCCAATCTGGCTGAAATTCAAAGGCGGCAAAGGAGTAGCTACCGCGCTCGGCGTTTTTCTAATCCTAGCTCCTCTTGCCGCGCTTGCCTCTCTGTTTATTTTTATCGTCGTCAGCGCCGCCTGGCGCTACGTTTCCCTCGGCTCTGTCTCCGCCGCCGCTTCCATGCCGCTGCTCATGTATTTCTTGTGGGCCCCCGGCCACGCCCCTCCACTCGTCGTCGACTTCGGCACGCTCTTCGCCGTCGCGCTTGTCATCTTCAAGCACGACGCCAATCTTCAGCGATTGATCGACGGCGAAGAGCCCAAATTCTCCTTCGGCAAATCCAAAGGAGACGCCGCTTGAGCCGCATCACCATTCTTGGCGGCGGCAGTTGGGGCACAGGCCTCGCCGTCGTCCTCTCCAACAGCCGCCGCAAACACGAAATCCGCCTCTGGGTCCGCGCCGCTTCCCTCGCCGACTCCATCGAGCGCGACCGCGAAAACAAAAAATACCTCCCCGGCATTCCCATTCCACCCTGCGTCAAAGCCTCTTCGGACCTGGAAAATTCCCTCCGCGACGCGCAAATCGTCCTCGCTGCGATCCCCTCCGCTCACACCCGCAGCATCCTCGCCCTTGCGCTACCTCACCTCTCCCGCGGCGCGGCCTTCGTCAGTGCCACCAAAGGCTTGGAACCCGCCACCCACCTCCGCATGAGCGAAGTCCTCTCCCAGGTCATCAACGCGCGTTTTGTTCCCAGCCTCGCCGTTCTATCCGGCCCTTCCTTCGCCGCCGAAGCCGCTCAAGGTCACCCATCCGCCGTCGTCCTTGCCTCCGCCGACTCGGCCCTCGCCGCCTTTTTGCAGGAAGAATTCTCCGGCCCCACCTTCCGCCTCTACACCAACGACGACGTCCTGGGCGTGGAACTCGCCGGCGCCATGAAAAACGTCATGGCTATCGCCGCCGGCGCATGCCAGGGCTTGGGTCTTGGCGCAAACTCGCTCGCCGCTCTGATCACTCGCGGGCTCGCCGAAATGGCTCGCCTCGCCGTAGCTCTTGGCGGCAAACCCGAAACGCTCAGTGGTCTCGCCGGCATGGGCGACCTCATCCTCACCTGCTATGGCGCCCAGAGCCGCAACCGCCGCGTCGGTTTCGAACTTGGCCAGGGCCGCTCCCTGCAACAAATCCTCGCAGCCATGACCATGGTCGCCGAAGGCGTCGGCACCACCGCCGCCCTCCTCGCGCTTGCAAAAGAAAACCACCTCGAACTCCCCATCACCCAACAAGTCCATAGCATCCTCCACCTAGGCAACTCCCCTCGCGAAGCCATCCGCGCCATCATGGAGCGTCCCCTCAAAAGCGAGTAATCAGTAATCAGTTTCGGAGCAGATAGCTAACTAGCATCAACGGCTCATAAGCCCCACTTGAGTGGCTCCCGTCTCAAAGCAAAACCGCCAACCTGTCGCCTCCACGTCTCCTGCTATCTGCGATCTGCTCGCTGTTATCCCTATCGCCATCGCAACCGACACGCCCATCGCCAGATCCGCTTAGGCCCTTGATTTCTTTCTGGATTTTGTAGGGCCCGCCTTCTGAGGCGGGCCGCTCTGACCGATTACTGTTTACCGATTACTGATTACTTTCCCCCGCTTACTTCCCTCCCAGTACCTCCCGCCTAGTTGCACTTCCGCTCCCCCTGTCCTTTAGACCAGCCGCTTTCCCACCCTCTCCCCTTCTAAAATCATTGTGTTGCGATGGCGGAGATTGTTCCATCGATTTTGACGCGCCTCCGTTCCGGCCGGGTGCGCATCCTATGGCTTGTGCTCGGTGCGCTCCTGCTTGTCAGCGCGCTCCCCATCGGCTTGTACCATCGCCAGGTTCTCCAACTCAGCCAGGACAAACTCGTGGACACCGAGCGCGTGCAGCAGACCGAACTTACCCGTTCGCTCGCTCAGGAAGTCCAGTTCTTCGAGTCCAACCTCACGCAACAGCTGATCAGCCAGCGCCAGATTCTTACCCTCACCGGCCTCATCGAAAACGTCACCGACCCCGTCGCCGAGCCCAAAGTCACCCGGCTCCTCGAAAATTTCGTTGATTCCAACCGCAACTCTTTCGTCTATCTCACCGCCGTCGGCCGCGACGGCAAAGGCACCACCGCATCCCAGGGAAATTTCCGCGCCGAGCAGGACCCCTTCGTCGCCAAAGCTTTGCAGCGCGCGTTTGTCACCTGCGTCCAGTCCGTTAAATTCCGCAGCGATCCTCTGGCCCTCGCGCCGGATAATCGCCCCGCATTCGTCATCGCTGTTCCGCTCAAGGATTCGCAGGACAATTTCACCGGCATGCTCGCGGCTGTCGTCTCTCTCGACCCCATCCTGCACCGCTTGCAGGACGCCAGCATCCGCGGCCGCCACGTGTATATCGTCGACCACTACGGCCACATCGTTGCCCACCCCGACACTAAGCATTTTGTTCCTGGCGAGGATTTGAGCGACAAGTCCCACATGGTCGCCCAAATCAAGGCCCTCCCCAAGGATTTGCGCAACACCGAAACAGCCCATTTCATCGAAAAAGAAAATAATCGCCAGGTTGAAATGGTCGGCACCTACAGCACCTTTCCGGAAGTCGACTGGGCCGTCATTTCCGAGCGCAGCGTGGATGAAGCCCGCGCCGACGCCGGCGTCACCGAACTCAACCAGCAGGCGCTGGCCTTCGTCAGTGTCGTTATTCTGGTCGCCATCCTCTTCGGTTATTTCTTTGCCGTCGGCATCAGCACGCCAATCCGTTCCCTTGCCGCTTCCACCCGCGCCATCAGCCGCGGCGAATTTCACCAGCGTACTCCGGTGCGCGGCGCCGCCGAAATCAGCGAACTCGCCGAAAATTTCAATCTGATGGCCAGCGATATCGAAGAGTACATCGAGAAGCTGAAGGAAGCCGCCGAGGAAAATCGCGAACTCTTTATCGGCTCGATCCGCATGCTCGCCGCCGCCATCGACGAAAAGGATCCCTACACCCGAGGCCATTCCGGCCGCGTGGCGAAATATTCCACCATCATTGCCCAGGAATTGAACCTTCCGCCCGAGGCTCTCGATAAACTGAAAATCGCCGCCCTTCTCCACGACGTCGGCAAGATCGGCGTTGACGACCGCGTCCTCAAAAAACCCGGTTCTCTGACCCCGGAAGAATTCGAAATCATGAAGACTCACACCACCAAGGGCGCCAACATCATGCGTCCGGTCTCGCAGCTCAAGGAAATGCTCCCCGGCATCGAACTGCACCACGAGCACATGGACGGCCGCGGCTATCCCTATGGCCTAACCGGCCCGCAGATTCCGCAAATGGCGCGCATCATCGGCGTCGCCGACACCCTCGATGCCATGACCACCAATCGCCCCTACCAAACCGCCATGGATCTCGACTACGCTCTCGGCCGCATCAAAGCTCTCGCCGGCTCCAAGTTCGACGAAACCATCGTCATCGCCCTCGAATCCGCCGTTAAAGCCGGCAAACTCCGCCTAACCGCCGTCGAAGTCCAAGTCTAGCTTTTGTAGCGGCCGCTTTCTGAAGCGGGCGCCTTTTTCCTGTCCCGGACGTTTCTGCACGACGAGTGCCTTTCGCTAATTCCCTTTACCTATCCGCTCTCGTGCCTCCCCGTCCCCTCCCCACCCAATCTGTTACACTTTTCTTTCCCGCCTTTTCCCCAACGCGGGCCACTCTTATGATCACTCTCTTCGGAAAACCCGAACCCACCCTCCTTGAGCGCCTCAAAGAGTCCGTCGGCAAAACCAAGGAAGCCCTTGCCGACACCCTCGATACCATCACCCAGGGTGGCCGCCAGATCGATCCCTCCGTCCTCAAGGAAGTCGAAAACGCCCTTCTCTCCGCCGACCTCGGCGTAAAAACCACCAAAGAAATTCTCGACTCCGTGAAAGAACAGCTTTCCCGCAACGCCCTCAACAACGGCGAGCAACTGAAACACGAAATCAAGAAACACGTCTTTCGTGCGTTGAATGTCTACGGAAACACCCCCCACCTGGTAGGCGCTGCTAACGGCAACGACCCCCGCGTCATCTTCATCGTCGGCGTAAACGGCGCCGGCAAAACCACCAGCATCGGCAAACTCGCCAATCGCCTCCGCCAGGATGGCCGCACTGTCGTGCTCTGCGCCGCGGACACCTTCCGCGCCGCCGCCATCGAACAACTCGAAATCTGGGCCCAGCGCAACGGCGTCGAACTCATCAAGCAAAAATCCGGCTCCGACCCCGCCGCCGTTGTTTTCGACGCCATGGCCGCCGCCAAAGCCCGCGGCGCCGACGCCGTCATCGTGGACACCGCCGGCCGCCTCCACACCAAATCGAACCTCATGCTCGAACTCGAAAAAATGAAACGCACCGCCGCCAAAGTAATTCCCGGCGCCCCGCACGACGTCCTCCTGGTGATGGATGCCACCACCGGCCAAAACGGTCTCGCCCAGGCCCGCGAATTCACCTCTTCCGTCGGCGTAACCGGCATCATCCTCACCAAGCTCGATGGCACCGCCAAAGGCGGCATCGTCGTCGCCATCTCCCGCGAACTCGGCCTCCCCATCCGCTTCGTCGGCACGGGTGAACAAATTAACGACCTCGTCCCCTTCGATGCACAAACCTACGCCGACTCGCTGTTCAACTGACACCGTGAACTCCCACGACACTCACTTCATGGAACACGCGCTGGACCTGGCGCGCAAAGGCGTCGGCCTCGCCAGCCCCAATCCTACAGTCGGTTGCGTGATCGTGAAAGACGGCGCAATTCTTGGCGAAGGATTCCATCAGTACGAATGGCGCGATCACGCGGAAATTGTCGCCCTCAAACAAGCCGGGGATCGCGCGCGCGGCGCAACCCTTTACGTCACCCTTGAGCCCTGCAACCACACCGGCCGCACCGGCCCCTGCGCCGAAGCGATCATTGCCGCCGGCGTCTCGCGCGTCGTCGCTGCCATGGAAGATCCAAACCCGAAAACGCGCGGCACCGGATTCGTCCGCTTGCGCGCTGCGGGCATCGAAACCGAAAGCGGCCTGCTCGAAGACAAAGCCCAGGAACTCAACGAATCGTTCTCCCACTGGATCACCACGCGCAAACCCTTCGTTACTTTGAAATCAGCTTTAACCCTCGACGGCCAACTCGCCTTTCCAAAATCGCCTAAAACCAAAAATCATGACTGGATCACCAGCGAAGAATCCCGCGCCGAAGTCCACCGCATGCGCCACGCCTCCGACGCCCTCCTCACCGGCATCGGCACGATCCTCGCCGACAATCCCCTGCTCTCCGACCGCAGCGGCCTCCCGCGCCGCCGCCGCTTGCTCCGCGTTATCCTCGACACGCGCCTCCGGCTCTCCCCCAAATCCCGCATCGTGCAAACCGCCGACGACGATCTCCTCGTCTACACCTCTGCCCGGCTCAAAACTCCGAAAGCCCGCAAACTGCAAAACGCCGGCGTCGAATTAATCGAAGTAAAGCGCTCGCCCGCCGCGGAGGGCAGCCGCACCGGTCTGGATCTGAGTGCCGTCCTCAAAGATCTAGGCCGCCGCGACATTCTGAGCGCCTTGCTCGAAGCCGGCCCTCACCTCAACGCCGCCGCCCTCTCCGCCAACCTGGTCAACAAACTCATCCTCTTTTACGCCCCCAAAATCGCCGGCGACGCCACCGTCCCCTTCGTCGCCTCCGGCACAATCGCGACACCGCATCTACGCGTAAGCACCATCCGCCAATTCGGCCCCGACGTCGCCATATCCGCCTACCCGCGCAAATCGCCGTTGTAGGGGAGGGGATCGCTTGCCCTGAGTACTCTCGAAGGGCCCCTCCCTCTTGGGTTCCTCCTGCCTTTGTAGCGGCCGCTTTCCGAAGCGGGCGCCTTTTGCTCGTCCCCAATGACTTTTACCGAGCGGACGCCTTTGGCTAATCCATCTGCGAAAAAAAGAATTCGTCTGTCATGAAAAAAACGCCCGCCGCAGACGGCGGCCGCTACAAACGCGTGATCCCGCAAATCCCCTTTGCGCACCTCCTCCAAAAAATCTCCTATCCAATCCTCTCCAGGTTTGCGACCATTTCTCTCGAACCACCCTGCACTCATCGCCTGACGGAGGCCTCCCGCGTGTCCGAACCACCGCGTTCCTGGCGTCTCGGCTTCTGGAGCCTCATCGCAACGCAATTTCAAGGCGCCTTCAACGACAACGCCCTGAAATTCCTGGTGATCTTTCTGATCATCGGCACCAATCTCTCCTCCGACGATGAGGAGGCCAAGGTCCTCCTCGTCGGCTCCCTCTTCGCCCTCCCCTTCATTTTCTTTTCCATGGCCGGTGGCTATTTCGCCGACCGCTTCAGCAAGCGCTCCGTCACCATCTGGACCAAAGTCTTCGAAATCGCCGTAATGCTCTTCGCCATCGCCGGCTTTGCCCTTCACAGCATGGCCATGTCCCTCGCCGCCGTTTTCCTCGCCAGCACCCAAGGCGCTCTCTTCGGCCCCTCCAAATATGGATTGCTCCCCGAACTTCTTCCCGAAAAGCGCCTATCCTGGGGCAACGGCGTCATCGAACTCGGCACCTTCCTCGCCGCCATCACCGGCACGGTCGTCGGCGCCCGCCTCTCCGAGGTCTTCGCCGGCCGCGAATACTATTCCGGAATTTTCTTCCTCGCGTGTTCAATCGTCGGCCTTGCCACCAGTTTCGGTATTTCGAAAATTCCGGCAGCCGACCCTGCCAAAAAATTCCGCGTCAATTTCCTCGGCGATCTCTGGTCGCAAGGCAAGCTCATCGGCCGGGACCATGTGCTCTGGCTCGCTGTCCTCGGCAACACCTACTTCTTCTTCCTTGGCGCTCTCCTCCAATTCAATATCGTCTTCTACGCCCGCGACGTCCTCCGCGTCACCGCCACTCACGGCAGCCTCCTCCAGGCCTCCATCGCCATCGGCATCGGCCTCGGCAGCCTCGCCGCCGGCTATCTTTCCGGAGGCAAAATCGAATATGGTCTGATTCCCCTTGGCGCTTCCGGCATCACTCTCTTCGGTTTTCTCCTCGCCGCTCCAGGCCTGTCCTTCGAAGCCGTGCTCTTTTTCCTCGCCTCTCTCGGTTTCGCCGGCGGCTTCTTCATTGTCCCCATCAGTGCGTTAATCCAACACCGCCCCGAAGAGCAGCACCGCGGCGGCGTGCTGGCCGCGGCCAATCTCTACTCCTTCATCGGCATCCTCAGCGCATCCGGCGCTTTTTATCTTCTGAAGCACTATCTGCGACTCGGTCCCGCCCCAATTTTCTTCTGGGCCTCCATCCTTACATTCGGCGCCCTCTCCTACCTCCTCTGGCTCTTGCCCGATTCTCTCGTTCGGCTGTTGCTTTGGATTGCCGCCCACACGATTTACCGCCTCGATCTCAAGGGCCAGGAAAATATTCCCTCCCGCGGCGGAGCGCTCCTGACCCCGAACCATTCTTCCTGGATAGACGCGGTGTTGCTCGTCTGCTCCACCGACCGGCCCATCCGCTTCCTCATGTTCAAGGGTGTCTACGACCATCCGCTCATCAAGCCCTTCGCGAAAATTCTCAAATTTATTCCCATCGCCTCCGACCAGGGCCCGCGCGAAATGATTCACTCCTTGCGCGAAGCCTCCGACGCCCTGCGCAACGGAGAAGTCGTCTGCATTTTCCCCGAAGGCGAAATCACCCGCATCGGCCAGATGCTTCCCTTCCGCCGCGGCTTCGAACGCATCATCAAAGGCATCGACGTCCCCATCATCCCCGTCAACATCGACGGCCTCTGGGGCTCCATCTTCAGTTTTTCCGGCGGCCGCTTTTTGTGGAAGCGCCCCCGCCAAATCCCTTATCCCGTCCGCGTCTCCTTTGGAAAACCCTTGCCGCCCACTGCCAGCACCACGGACGTGCGTACCGCCGTCCAGGAACTAAGCGTCGATGCCTTCAATCGTCGCCGCCGCTACATGAAAACGCTCACCCGCTCCTTCATCCAGATGGCCCGCCGCCATTCCCGCCGCTTCGCCATGGCCGACGGCCGCACACCCAAACTCACCTTCGGCGAAGCCCTCACCAAAACAGTCTTCCTCGCCCGCCGCCTCCGTCCGCTGTGGACAGGCCAAAACATGGTCGGCGTACTTCTGCCCCCTTCGATCCCCGGCGCGCTCGTCAACTGGGCCGCGATGCTCCAGGGAAAAGTCCCCATCAATCTCAACTACACCACCTCCAACGAATCCCTCGCCTCTTGCGCAAAACAGTGCGAGCTCCAAACCGTCGTCACTTCAAAACTCTTCCTCGAAAAAGTTCACATCGAGCCGCCAGGAAAAATTATCTACGTCGAGGACCTCGCCGAAAATCCCCGCCTCTCCGAAAAACTCATAGCGTTTCTTTCCGCCAAGCTCCTCCCCGCCCGCTTGCTCGAACGCTCCCTCGGCTTCACCCGCGCTCCTTCCCTCGACGACACCGCCACCATCATCTTCTCCAGCGGTTCCACCGGCGAACCCAAAGGCGTCGTCCTCTCGCACTTCAATCTCGCCTCCAACGTCGAACAGATCGAACAGGTTTTCCATCTCCACAAGGGCGATTCCATCCTCGGCATACTTCCCTTCTTCCACTCCTTCGGCTTCACCGGAACTCTCTGCTTGCCCGCCATGGCCGGAATCGGCGCCATCTTTCACCCCAGCCCACTCGACGCCCAGGCTATCGCCGCCCTCGTCAGCAAATATTCCGTATCCATGATGCTTTCCACGCCGACCTTCTTGAACTCCTACACCCGCCGCTGTCCGCCTGAATCCTTCGGCAGCCTACGCATCGTGATGGCTGGGGCAGAAAAATTGCCGGAACGCGTCGCCCAGGCCTTCGAAGATCATTTCGGCATTCGTCCGCTCGAAGGCTACGGCTGCACCGAATGCTCCCCTGTCGTCGCCGTCAACACTTACGATTTTCGCGCCGCCTATTTCCGCCAGGTCGGAGCCAAGCGCGGCACCATCGGCCATCCGCTCCCCGGAGTCGGCGTCCGCATCATCGATCCTGACACCGGCGAAGCCCTTCCCGTGGACAAGCCCGGTCTGCTGCTAGTGCGTGGACCAAACATCATGGTCGGCTACTTGAACCGCCCGGAAAAAACCGCTGAAGTCCTGAAAGACGGCTGGTACAACACCGGCGACATCGCCACCCAGGACGAAGACGGCTTCCTCCGCATCACCGACCGCCTCAGCCGCTTCAGCAAAATCGGCGGCGAAATGGTTCCTCACATTAAGGTGGAAGAAAAACTCCACGAACTCCTCGAAGCCGAAGGCCAGGTCTTAGCCGTCACCGCCATCCCCGACGAGAAAAAGGGCGAACGCCTGGTGGTCGTACACACATTGAAGGAAGAAACACTGAAGGACTGCCTCGAAAAACTCTCGAAAAGCGATCTACCCGCCCTCTGGAAGCCCCGCCCCGATCAATTCATCCACGTAGAACAACTACCCTACCTCGGCACCGGCAAACTAGACCTCCGCCGCCTCCGCGAACTCGCCATGCCCCAAGAAAACCCAACCAACTGAATTTGTAGGGGAGGGGCTTGCTTGCCCTGAGTCCGCCCGAAGGGCCCCTCCCCCTTGCCGTTGTAGCGGCCGCCGTCTGCGGCGGGCGCCTTATTCTGTCATCCCACCCCTGGTGTTTCCGCCACCAGATTCGTCCAGGATTTCCGCAAGCAAAAACGCTATCCTGTAGCGGCCACCTTCAGGCCTGCCCTGACGAAGGAATGGGTGGCCATCCTTCTCACCAGTCGAGCGTCAAAATGTTTACTGGAATCATCGAACACATCGGCACCGTAGAATCCCTCAAGGCCAACGCCGAAGGCGGCCGCCTGAAAATTCACGCTCCAACCGTCGCTAAAAATCTCGAAATCTCCAAAAGCATCGCCGTCAACGGCTGCTGCCTAACGGCCATAGAAGTCGACGCCGATCGCTTCTCCGCCGACCTCTCCGGCGAAACCCTCCGCAAAACTTCCCTCGGCGAATGGAAATCCGGCACCCGCGTCAATCTTGAACAACCCCTGACCGCCGGAAAAGAATTCGGCGGCCACTTCGTCCTCGGCCACGTGGACACAATCGGCCGCGTAGCGCGCCTCGCCCCCGAAGGCGACAACTGGTGGTACGGCATCGAAGTTCCCGAAGACTTCGCCCGCTACATCGTCCCCCAAGGCTCAATCACCATCGATGGCATCAGCCTCACCGTTGCCCGCTGGAACGCCCGCCTAGCCGAAGTCGCGGTAATCCCCTTCACCTATCAACACACCAATATCCGCCACAAAAAAATCGGCGACGCAGTAAACCTAGAAGGCGATGTCCTCGGAAAATACGTCGAACGCTACCTAGAAGCTCGCCGCGGCGCTGCCAAGCCCGCCAGTAACTTAACCGTGCCGCAATTAATCAGCCAGGGCTTCTAACCCTGCAGCTCATCCCTTCAAGGATGAGGCCATTCATAACCCAGGCACCCGCCCCGCCTCCAAGCACCCGTAGCGGCCACCTTTAGGCCTGCCCTGACGAAGGAATGGGTGGCCAAGCCTGGCTCACTCCACTGCTCTCTTACTCCGCACCCCGCGCCAATACAAAACCAATCCCAACAAAATCGACCCCACCGTCCCCACCACCAATTCCAGCTCAAAGAAAAGCTTGTTCGTCGTATCTCCCGGCGGCACCAGTGAAACCACAATCCCTCCAAGCACAACCAGAAATCCTAACCCTCCCGAAAGCCACAATCCGATCTTCCCGCCCGGGATCAAAATCGCGTGCTCGTTTTCCGCGCGATCCCTCCGCGCCGCCAGCTTGATAACTGCCGCGAACATATAAAGAAACGGAATGAAGTACAAAATAATCGCCGCATCAATCAGAATCTGGTACGCACTGCGCGTGGATTGATTAATCTGGCTCAGCAGCAAAATCGCGCCCGAAACTCCCGCCTGCACCAGTATCGAAACGTACGGCGTCTTCCACCGCGGATGAATCTTTCCGAACGCCTCCGGTAAATACCGGTCGATCCCCACCACAAACGGAACCCGCGCTATTCCCGCCACCGTGCTTCCCACGCCTCCCGCATTCCCCACCGTCACCAGAATCGCCGCCAGTATTCCAAGAAAACCGATCTTCAGCACCACCGACCCGGCCGTAATCGCGTGAAACACTCCGCTTTTCGGATCCAGGTCCCCCGCCGGCGCCAGCGTCAGAATCGCAAACGTTCCCACGATGTACATGAACGCAATCATCGCGCCCGCCCCAAACACCGCCCTCGGCAGCGTCCGCCTCGGATCGCGCACCTCTTCGCTCATCGCCGATACCAGCTCCAGTCCCGTGAACGCGAACGCAATCTGCGACCAGAAATTCACCGTGTCCCAATTCCACGTCGGCATCATGTTCGCCGCGGTAAAGTGCGTCGCCGACCCGCTCCGGAAATACACCAGAACCGCCACGCCCACCAGCACCAGCAGCGGCACGTACGTCCCCACCCCGCCCGCATTCTGCAGCCACTTCCCGATATTCAATCCGATGATGTTCAGCAGCACCGCCACTAGCAGCAGCGCCATCGAAACCAGCAGCAGAAACGTCCGGTCCTGAGCAAGCGCCCCGCCCTTTTCCCCGATTACGTAAGCGCTCATCGACGCGCTCGCCAGCAGCAGCCCCGGAAAATAAAATACCGTGTATATCCAGTACGTCCACCCGGCAATGAAACCGTGAAAATCTCCAAACGCTTCCTTGGCCCACACGTATAGGCCGCCCTCATGCGGAAACCGCGAGGACAACTCATTGATCACGAATGCTCCGGGCACAAAAAAGAACAGCGCGGCGATCACCCACAAACTAATGGAAGAAGTTCCGTTATGCCCGGCAGCCGCGATCCATCGCGGCCCCAGCACCGTGGCGATGTTGAACAGCAGCACATCCCAAAAGCCCATCGTCTTACGTAATTGTGATTTTGGATCGGAAGGAACCGCGGCCGAACTGCTCACAGAGTCACATCCAGTGCGGGGATCAGTTCATCCTGCAGCAGAAAATCCCGCAACAACGGATCCGTGGAGCTTTCGAATTCCGCCCACGACCCAAACACCTGCGCGCGTCCGTCCTGCAGAAAAACAATGTTGTCCGCCAGCCGCTTCGCCAGGTGCGTATCGTGCGTCACCACAATCGATGTCCTATGAAACGCTTCCTTCAACCGCAATATCAAATCGCCCATGTGCCCCGCCATGATCGGGTCCACCATCGTCGTCGGCTCGTCGTACAGAATCGCTTCGGGATTTTGCGCCAGCGCCCGCGCAATCGCCACCGCCCGCTTCATCCCTGTCGAAAGTTCGCTCGGCAATTTATCCAGCACTTCTTCCACTTCCAGCGTGTGCGCCAGCTTCGCCACGTACGCGTCCACATCTTCGGCCGTCAGCCCCGGCTGGTCTTCCAACGGAAACGCAATATTTTCCGCGACCGTCAGCGAATCAAACAGCGCTCCCGACTGAAAAACCATCGTAACCTTCCGCCGGATCGTTTCAAACTGCCGCTCCGTGAAGTGCGTCACGTCCTGCCCGTCGATGAATATGCTTCCGGAATCCGCCTTCAGAAAACCTAATATGTGCTTCAACGAAACCGATTTCCCCACGCCGCTGCGTCCCATGATCACGCAAGTGTCGCCGCGCTTCACCTTGAAGCTGACATTTTGCAGTACCACATGGTCATCGAAGGCCTTGTTAACGCCGCGAAACTCAAAATAATATCCCGCAGCGCTGCCTCCGCCTTTATCCGTCAATCCGCTATCTTTAAGGTCTTCGCTCATCGGCTGATCGTCGCCTTTTCCCCTTACCTTACGCCTTGCCACTTCGGACTTGTCATGCTGAGGGCAGCCCCTTTTGCGGACCGAAGGATCTCAACCTTCACGCTTATGAGCCCTTATACTGAGATTCTTGGCCTATCCTCGCCGGATGGGCGCGCAACAACTAGTCGCCGGAGAGTCTAACCGCCTATAGCTCTCTGCGCGAACACCCGCCGCGCCTCTTCATAATCCCCCGCCGTATTCATATTCCAAAATAACCGCCCATCCGTATCAAATCGTTTCCAGTCCCCCTCGTCAAGCACTTCCATCGGCAGACGTTTCATCGCCTCCGTAACTTTTCGCACTCCTCCATCAAAAGCAGCTTGAACCGCCGCGGCAGCCTCCGTCCGCCAGCACGCACAAAGCGGCTCCAATCCGTTCTCCGATTCCGGCACCACCACTTGAGCCGTGCTCTTCACCGCGCGCTCGCAAAGATACGCCAGCCACTCCCCAGTCAGAAACGGCATGTCGCAGCTCACAATCAACGCACAAGCTCTTTCCCCGCCCGCACCGCGAAACTTCTCGTTGCTAAAGTCCAGCGCAGTCAGGATTCCCCCCAGCGGCCCCTGCCCTGGCCATTTGTCCGCGACGATGGAGACTTGAACGTCCGCATATTTTCCAGCCCCCGCAACGATTCTCGTCTCCTCACAAACCGAAGCCACCAGCTCAACCGTTCGCGCCAATAGCGTCCTCCCCCCAAGCTCAACCAGCGCCTTGTCCGTCCCAAATCGCGTGCTCCCCCCTCCAGCCTGCACAAACCCGTGCACCTTCATTCCTCCTCCTCCGGAATTTCCTGCCCCGGCCGCCGAATTCCCAATTCCCGCAGTCGTTCCTGCAAACTCTGCCGGTGCAGCCCGATAGTCGCCGCCGTCCGCGAAATATTCCAGCGATGCGCGCCCAACTGCCGCAGCAAATACGCAATCTCAAACTTCCGCTTCGCCTCGCGAAAATCTTTTTCCTTCAGTCCCAGATCCTCGCCGTCATCCCCGCCTCGGGGCACCACGCTCACTCCATGCAAAACTTCTTCCGGCAAATCGCTCGCGCCAATCTCCTCTCCGCGTGATAGCACCATGCTTCGCTCGATCGCATTCTTCAGTTCGCGCACATTTCCCGGCCAGTCGTAATTCTCCAGCGCCTTCACCGCCTCCTTCCCAAGCCGTGGCGTCCGCCCCAGCCGCCCTCCATGTAGCCGCACAAACGCCTCCGCCAGAATCGCAATATCCTCCTTGTGCGCCCGCAGCGGCGGCAACTCCGCCGTCACCACTCGCAACCTGTAAAACAGATCCTCGCGAAATTTCCCATCGCGAATCGCCAGCGGCAGATTCCGGTGTGTAGCGCTGATCACCCGTACATCCACGGGAATCGTCTGCGTCCCGCCCAGCCGCTCCACCGTGCGATTTTCCAGCGCCCGCAAAACTTTCGACTGCGTCACCGGGTTCATGTCCCCAATCTCATCCAGAAACAATGTTCCCCCGTGCGCCTGCTCGAACCGCCCTTTTTTCTGCTGCGCCGCCCCGGTAAACGCACCGCGCTCATATCCAAAAAGCTCCGACTCAATCAGCGTCTCCGGCAACGCCGCGCAATTCACCGCCACCCACGCCTTGCCATTCCGCTGCGACCGCGCGTGAATCTCTTGCGCAAGCAGATCCTTCCCCGTCCCGCTCTCCCCAAGAATCAACACCGTCGAATCCGTCGGCGCCACCCGGTCGGCCAGCTCAAACGCCTTTCGCATCGCCGCCGAACGCCCGATCATCTGCCCGAAATGCCCTTCCGTAGCCACCCGCCGTCGCAGACTCTCATTCTCCTGCTCCAGCCCCACCAGCTTCAGCAGATTCGCCACTCGCTGCCGCAGTTCCTCCAACTCAAAGCCTTTTACCAGATAATCCGCAGCCCCCAGTTGCAAAGCCTCAACCGCCGTTTTCGCCGTATCCAGCGCCGAAACCATCAGCACCGGCAGCTCATATCCCTCCTGCCGCAACCACTTCAGGAACGACAGTCCGTCTTCCCCCGGCAGCACCACGTCCAGCAGCAGCACATCCGGCTTCTCGCTCAACAGCGACGCCCGTCCAGCAGCAGCCGAATCCGCCTCCGCCACGCGATACCGGCTCTCCAGCGCCCGCCGCAACGCATATCGCGACGCTGGCTCGTCATCCACAATCAATACGGTCTTCATCCAGCTTGCTCCTCACCTGCCCGCTGTAGCCGCGTTTCTGCGGCGAAGGCGGTGCCTCTCTCCACTACTTAGTTATCGCTTTGCGCAGGCCAGCCCGCCTTAGCCGCGTCTTTCGCGGCGAAGGCGGTGCCTCTCTCTACTACTTAGCTATCGCTTTGCGCAGGCCAGCCCGCCGTAGCCGCGTCTTTCGCGGCGAAGGCGGGAAAGTTCAACCGAATCCCCGTCCCGCGCCCCCCGCTCAGCGGACTCTGAATCTCCAGCGTGCCACCCGCTTCCTGCAGACGCCGGTCAACAATTGCCAGCCCCAGCCCGGATCCGCGCGCCTTGGTTGTAAAAAATGGCCGCAGCACTTTAGCCTGATCGGTCTCGGAAATCCCCGGTCCATCATCTTCCACCAGGACACTGCAAGTTTTTTCCGAAGCCCACAGACTGACCCGCACATGCCCGCCATCCGTCACCGCCTCGATGGCATTCAACATCACGTTCGAAAGAATATCGTTTGCCACTTCCTCGCCAATCGCCGCTCGCGCTTCTCCGTTGGGGTTTGCCAGTTGCACCGTAATGCCCCGCTCATCCGCGGCATGCCGCAACACATTCGCCACCGTCTCCGCCACCCGTGCCAGATCGCAAGTTTGCGCGCCATTCCCCGCCCGCACCCCCGGCCGGCTGAACTGCAGCAACTGATTCAGCCGCGCCGAAAGCCGGTTGATCTCCTCCAGCACCATCTGTGTCTCGCTCCGCAACGACGCCGGCAATTCCGGGCTCTCCATCTGCACCTGCAAAATCGTCTTGATCGATCCCAGCGGATTCTTCAGGTTGTGCGAAATACTCGCCGCCATCTGCCCCACCAGCGCCAACCGCTCCCTCTCCGCCAAATCCCTTTCCAGTTGCAGCTTTTCCTCAATCAGCCGGCAAAGGTCAAACGCCCCCGGCAACTGCTCACACAAAAATTCCAGCGCCGCAAACGTCTCCCCGGAAATCATCGCCCATACGCCCGCACTTCCAGCCAGCCCAGCCGCTTCCCCCCTCGCCGGATTTCAAACCGCTCCATCGCCGCATTCTGTTTCGCTTCCCGGCTATCGCTCGCTCTTCCGGCATCGTCGAACTCCAGCTTCGCCTCCGCCAGTTCCAACTGCTCCGCAATCCACTGTTCACAAAACATGTTTAGCTTCCCCTGATCCCCCAGCCGCGCCACCTCCGTAATCGGCCCCATCAACTTCTGCGCCCGGTCCACCTCCGTCTGCGCCGTCCGCCGCAGCAATCCCCGCATCAACCGTTGCAACGGCTCAAAGAACACCACCGGCAAAAACAGCAGCAACGCCGCTGTCGCTTCCGGCGGAAGGTACGACTCCAGCCACAGGCTCGCTCGCCGCACCAGGCTCAGATACAGCAGCGCCACAAACACCAGGAACACCGCGTAAATCAGATTCCGCTGGCGTCCAATCTGCAAAAAATTGAACCGCTCCACTCCCAGAACCAGCGCCGCCAGCGGCACCAGGGCGAACACCAGCACTTGCAAATGCAGTTGCCCCGCCGCGCCCGGTCCGTATTTTTCTTCCGCGTAAAAAATGTAGCCTAGGAAAATACACAGCGCCCCCAGGCTCGCCAGTATCCCTTTGTGAAAGTTTTTTTGTTCCTCGCTTGGTGTGGCCTTCAGGAAACGCATTTGCCAGTAAACGGCGGCCAGCACCGACATAATCAACCAGGCTTCGAATCCAACTCCGATCGCATGCGAAGGGCTTTCAAAGTCTTGCTGTTTGCTTTGCACCGCTCGACGCAACTCCCCCATCAGCAGGATCGCCGGCGAATAGGCGGCCACCATCCACGCGTACTTCTCGTAAACGGAGCGCGGCAAACCCCTCACTGAGGCGTACTCGACGTGCAAATGCACAATCAGTGAAGGAACTAACCACAGTCCAAGGCAAAGAAATGTCCACGCGAAGGTCAGCAACCTGGGCGGCGGTGTCCCATAGTGCAGTTCCGCATTCAGCGCCAGCAAACTGCTGCCGAAAAAACAGGTCAGCGCAAGACACAGGAAGAAGAACAACCGCTCAAAATTCCGCTGCCGCCGGTGGCCCAGAATCACCACCATCCAAAAAAACGGCAGCAGCGTTCCCGCAGTCAATACGATCAGCCGGAGATACAATGTCCACTGCATCATCTTCCTCGCCGAAGTCTATAGCTGACATCGAAGCAGGGCAATGCCCAAGTGCAAGGAAAATCTGGCAGCACTAACTTGTTGTAAATAATAATGTTAAGCAGTATTTCCGCAACGTCAAAGGCATCGGCGCCAGCCCTCCTTGCCGGAAATTTGCTTGACTTGACAGGATTTATTGCTATATTAGCAATCGGTGCCGAGGAGTGCTAATCGCCTTTCCTGCCCTCCTCAACCATCGTTTCTCAGTCTTACCCTTAGTTCACCTATGGAGGTTTTTCAAAGATGGCAGTCAATCTTACCCCGCTCCACGACCGTGTGATCGTGCGGCGCATTGAAGAGAAGGAAACCGTCAAGGGCGGCATCATCATCCCCGACTCCGCGAAAGAAAAGCCGCAAGAGGGCGAAGTGATCGCCGTCGGCGCCGGCAAGCGTGAGAAGGGCGAGCGTGTGCCACTCGACGTCAACGTTGGCGACCGTGTGCTGTTCGGCAAGTACAGCGGCAGCGAAATCAAAATCGACGGCGAAGAACTGCTGATCCTTCGCGAAGAAGAAATTCTCGCGAAACTCGGCGGCGCCGCTAAAGCAGCCAAGAAGTAAGCAACTTTGAAGTAATCAGTTTTAAGTCCTAAGTTCCGGATCTTATCCCAGCTGATTACCGAAAACTGATTACTGATTACCTTTATCGAGCTTCAAGACTTAAAGCAGTTCGCAACTCAACGCAGCTAGTAACAAATTCAGGAGGAATGTACCAATGGCGAAACAGATTGTTACCGGAGAGGCATCCCGCCAAGCGATTCTTCGCGGCGTGAATGCCCTCGCGGATGCTGTGAAGATTACCCTCGGCCCCAAGGGCCGCAATGCGGTGATCGAAAAGAAGTTCGGCGCGCCTATCATCACCAAGGACGGCGTGACCGTTGCCAAGGAAATCGAACTCCGCGACCCCCTCGAGAACATGGGCGCCCAGATGGTTCGCGAAGTCGCCAGCAAGACCAGCGACGTCGCGGGTGACGGCACCACCACCGCCACCGTTCTGGCTCAAGCCATCTTCCGCGAAGGCGTCAAGACTGTCGCCGCCGGCGCCAGCCCCACCGCCCTCAAGCGCGGCATCGACAAGGCCGTCGAAGTCGCCATCGAGGAAATCAAGAAGCTCCACAAAGACGTCAAGGGCGACATGATCGCCCAGGTTGGCACCATTTCCGCCAACAACGACAAGCAGATCGGCGGCATCATCGCCGAAGCCATGAAGAAGGTCGGCAAGGACGGCGTCATCACCGTGGAAGAATCCCGCACCATGGAAACCACGCTGGAAGTCGTCGAAGGCATGCAGTTCGACCGCGGCTACCTCTCCCCCTACTTCATCACCGATATGGACCGTCAGGAAGTTGTCCTCGAGAACGCGCTGATCCTTATCCATGAGAAGAAAATCAGCTCGATGAAGGACCTCCTCCCCTTGCTCGAGCAGATTGCCAAGCTCAGCAAGCCCCTGATGATCATCGCGGAAGACATCGAAGGCGAAGCCCTCGCCACCCTCGTGGTGAACAAGCTCCGCGGCACGCTGCAGTGCGCTGCCGTCAAGGCCCCCGGCTTTGGCGATCGCCGCAAAGCGATGCTCGAAGATATCGCCACTCTGACCGGCGGTAAGGCCATCACCGAAGACCTCGGCATCAAGATCGAAAACGTCAAGATCGAGGACCTCGGAAAGGCCAAGAAGATCACCATCGACAAGGACAACACCACCATCGTCGAAGGCGCAGGCAAGGCCGGCGAAATCGAAGGCCGCGTCAAGCAAATTCGCCTCCAGGTGGAAAACACCACCAGCGACTACGACCGCGAGAAGCTCCAGGAACGCCTGGCGAAACTCGTCGGCGGTGTTGCGGTGATTAAAGTCGGCGCTGCGACCGAAACCGAGCTGAAGGAAAAGAAAGCTCGCGTTGAGGACGCCATGCACGCCACTCGCGCGGCTGTCGAGGAAGGTATCGTTCCCGGCGGCGGTGCGGCTCTGCTGCGCTGCCTCACCGCGATCGACAAACTGAAACTCCACGACGACGAAGCTGTCGGCGTAGGCATCGTGAAGCGGGCGCTCGAAGAGCCCTGCCGTCAGATCGCTCTCAACGCCGGCTTCGAAGGCGCCGTGGTCATCGGCAAAATCCGCGAATCCAAGGACGAGAATTACGGCTTCAACGCGGACACCGGTGAATACGTTGACCTCGTCAAGGCTGGCGTCATCGACCCGGCCAAGGTCACTCGCCTCGCTCTGCAGAACGCCGCGTCCATCGCCGGCCTCATGCTCACCACCGAAGCTCTCGTGGCCGAGCTCAAGGAAGACGACAAGAAGGGCGCAGCTGCAGGCGGTCCCGGCGGCCCAGGCGGCATGGGCGGCATGTACTAAGACAATCCCCTGTAGCGGCCGCCTTCCGAGGCGGGCGCATTTCAAAGAAAAAATGGCGGCCAGAACATCGGCCGCCATTTTTCTTTGCAAAATTCCCTGTATTTCGCCGCGGTGAATACCTGAATCAAAAAATCTCTTCTGTACCTCTCTTCACAACTCCTGCCCCTAACTTTGCACCAAGTGTGCCAAATTTACACTCTTCGGAACTCTTGCTAATCATTCCCTAAACACCGACTCCAGTCGCCACGCAAGTGACTCATTCCCCGCCACTAAGCAAGCTCCAAATCCACCCCTCCTGCCGCCTTTGGTACCGTACATGCATTACAAAACCCGACATGCAAACGAACGATTTTATTTTGAATGATTTAAGGATGATCAACTCACGCAAAGCGAATCGACCGAACGAATTCGTTGGCCGCTTACTCCGGATTTTCGCAGTTCTCGGCGCTCTCGCCCTGCTCGCCGTTTCCGCCGGACTCGCGTTCATGCTCGCCGTCGGCCACTGGCTTGTCAAGGAAGATTCCCTTCAGAAAGCCAACGCCATCGCGGTTCTCAGCGGCAACTTCCCCGCCCGCGCCCTCGAAGCCGCTTCGCTTTATCGCAACGGTTTCGCCGGTGAAATCTGGCTGACTCATCCCGGCTCGCAATCGGGTACGCTCACTCAACTGGGCATTCACTATCCCAGCGAAGCCGATTTTAACTATCAGGTCCTCCGCCGCCAGGGAGTCCCAGCAAAAGCGATTCACGTCCTCGATTCCCCCATCATAAACACCCAGGATGAACTCGATGTCATCGGCGGCGCGCTCCATCAAAAAAAGAATGCCTCCGTAATCGTCGTAACCAACAAGGCTCACACCCGCAGAGTGCACGAACTCTGGAACAAACTCGATTCCGCTCAGGGGAAACTCATCGTTCATGGCCTTTCAAACGACGACTTCAATCCTTCGGCTTGGTGGACACGGACCGGAGACACCCATCAGGTCATCCACGAACTTTTCGGCATGATTAACCTGTGGGCGGGTCTCCCGATGCACTCCACGCTCCGCTCCCATGAAGCGGTTGCCCTAAACGAACTCCAGCAGGTGCCAAAGCTCGTACCTGTCCTCGCACAGGAATCCTCTTCCGATAGCGACGATTAGCTTCCCGTCACTCGCCGTGATCGGCGCCAGCCATAACCGCATTAGGCGTTTTCGTCGCCAGAATGCTCAGCCGGTGAATTTCCGGTTCTCTCGCGAACAGTTCTGGCGCTTTCGCGGCAAGCGCCTTGGCAATCTCACCCGTCAGATGCGCCACCCGCCCCCGTTCATCCGGAAACGTATCGAAGATTCCATACCTCGACGGCCCAATCCTTACCGCATACCAACTGGTGGTCTGCTCTTCCTTCTCCGCCAGGGACTTGGCGGACTTCAAGAATTCCTCGACCTCGGCTTCCTTACCCGGCTTGCTTTCCAAGGTCGCCCAGACTCCTACGTGATCCATGACGATTCGCTCCTGTTTCCCAAGCTATAGTTAGAGTTTGGAATTGAGGTAAGGGTTGGCTGCGCCTTCCACCCTATAATCCTAAGTAAGAAGCATGCACGTACACCCCCGTGTGCACGTTGTAAAGCATGTACCAGCCGGTGTGATCGGGGTCTTCATAGACCACGAAATCATCTCCGCAGTCCCAGCACCAGTCCGCGCAAATCGGCCAGTCCCATTCCGCCACTTGGAAATAAAAACCGCCTGGGAACCAGAACCGGTGATGGTCGCGGTCAATTCTCTCGATGTGATAGCGATAGGACGCGCCGAAATGTTCAAACCGCCCATGCTCGAAGGGGTGATCCACATGGTAGCGCTTGTCGTTCGGCCTGTCATGCCCGTACCAATGATCGTTGCTGACGTGCTGGGTTCCATTCAGTTTTCCGTTTGCGTGCCGTTCCGCTTCGGGTATTCCCTGCGATACTTCCCGGTGCGACGGTGGCGGGGGGATCTTGCCCTGGTTGGCTCTCGGCACGTCGTTCCGCGGCTGCGAATGCTGCGGTTCGGAACGCTGTCCCTCAGGATGTCCGCCTTCCGGATGTTGCGCGTAAACTCCAGGTGTCCCGAACAAAATCCCCGCGCCCAAAAGCAACAGCGATTGGCCCCTCATCTTTGATCCTCCTCAGCACAAGGCGTTCCCTGGATGTGGGCCAACACACGAAGTTCCTTGCAGTTTACTCTTGCCGGGTGGAAAAATCATCGGGGACCTATCTGATTGGCAATCAGGGGATTCCTCTAGCTCCGTGGAATCCCAATTAGCCGCTCGCGCTAAACTTCTTCCCACCTCGACTGGCTCATTTCATAGCCGGGTACTCGAATTTCACCCCGGCCAGGTCCTCCAGCAGAATGGCATGCACCTCAACCGAAAGTTGCCCCGCCTGCACGGCGGGGTCGCCGGACGCGATCCGTTGCGCCTCTTCCAGCGAGGCCGCTCGGATTACCGCAATTCCCCGGATGCGGTTGTCTTCTGTCAGCGGACCCACCAGCACGAAATTCCCCGCTTCCACCTGGCTGCGGATATACGCCAGGTGCTTCTGCATCCGCTCCGCGTTTTCCGCTGGAGTCGCCGCGCTTTCCTGTTTCCCAGTCTTTACCAGCAAGTCCAGATAGTACGGCTTCATATTTTTCGGGATGTACGGCGCCAGCGGGTTTTCCACCGGCGTTTGCGCGCCCAGCACCCCTGCAACTCCCAAGGTCACCACCAGACTTATTTTCTTCACTCGCGATTTCATGAAAGCTCCTTTTGCGATTTCACTTCTCATCCCAGTAATTTCAAGTCGCTTTGAAACCAAGCCCCACAGGGGCCTACTTGGCGTTCACGGCTTCCGCAAATTGCGCCAGCACCGCCGTCCACCCGCCCGGCGAATCCACGCCCTTGCGCACTTCCTGCCAACCCGCCCCATGCCGCTCCAGGTGCCGGTGTTCAAATTCCAGCCGCGTCGCTTCCGGCCCTTCGGCAATGAATTCCAGCGCCACTTCGCTCGCCAGCGAAAGATCCGGGCTGAATTTCCAGTCCGGCTGCAATTGCCACGTGGTCACCAGCCTCCGCGGCGGCTCCCACACCACCACTTGCCCCCAGTCGCACGAGTTCCCTTTCGCGTCTCGCTCATACCAGCGTCCGCCCGGCCGCGGCTCCACAATAATTTCCGCAAACGGCTCTTTGGCAATGTGGTGCGTCGCCGGCCACCACGCCGCCATTCGCTCTGTGAAAACTTTGAACGCCTTCTCAATGGGGACGTTTACGTGGATTGTTCTTTTTACCCCCGCGGATGGTGCTGGTTCGGGAGCCATCGTTCTTCTCCTTTTGGTGTTCTTCTTCAGCAAATTTTTTGAACGCGGAAAGCGCCTGATCCCACAACTTTGCAAAGTGATCCCGCAGCAGCGCCAGACCATCTGGATTCAGTTCATAAACCCGCCGCGTGCCTTCCCGCCGGTCGCGAACCAGCCGCGCCTCTTTCAGCCTCCGCAGATGCTGCGAAACGGCCGGCCGTGAAACCGGCAGGCCCGCCGCAAGTTGCTTCACTGCTTGCGGATGCTCCCCCAGCATCTCGAATATGGCCAGCCGCGTCGGATCCCCCAGCGCAGCCAGCCCGCTTTGAATGTAAGTGTCCACTTACGGTAAGTTATAGCTTACGAATGCCCCTGTCAACCCTTTTCTCTCTACCTCTCACTTTCCCCTTTTCTTTCCCCAGCCTCCCTCTTTTTCCTCCGCCCTCCTTCCTTGCTCCCTTCTCACGGGTTCGATAGACTTGGCCTTCCACACTCTCGCTCCTCAGGGGGGAGCAGATCACATGCCGGGATTCTTGCAACGCTTCATGCCGCGCGATGGGGATTTCTTCGTCCTTTTCCGCAAACAAGCCGAAAACGTGGTTAGCGGCGCCAATGCCTTCACCAGCATGCTGGAGCACTACACCGGCGTCCCCGAGCAGGTACAACAGGTAAAAGCCATCGAACACCAGGGCGACGAAATCACCCACCAGATCTTCCGCAAACTCAACCAGACCTTCATCACCCCGTTCGACCGCGAAGACATGCATGAACTCTGCGGCACCATGGACGACGTCATCGACCTGATTGACGCCGCCGCCAGCCGCTTCGTCCTCTATCGAGTCGACCGCGTCCGCCCCGGCACCATCGAGCTCGCCAAAGTCCTCGCCGCGGCTACCACCGAGCTTTCTCGCGCCGTTCACGCCATGGAATCTCCGGACAAGGCGCTCCAGCACGTTATCGAAATCAATCGTCTGGAGAATGAAAGCGACCGCATCTGCCGCACCCTGATCGCGCAGCTCTTCGAAGAGGAGAGGGACCCCGTCCAGATCATCAAGTGGAAAGAGATTTTTGAAGTGATTGAAACCGCCGTAGACAAGTGTGAAGACGTCTCGAACGTGATCGAGAGCGTCATCCTGAAGAACGCCTGATCCCCGTGAGCCGATTCGTTCTCGTATCGATAACCGTCTTCCTGACCCTGGCTTTTGAATTTTCGAATGGCTGGCATGACGCAGCCAATTCCATCGCCACCGTCGTATCCACCCGCGTGCTCACGCCCTTCCGCGCAGTCCTCTGGGCGGCTTTCTGGAATTTCATCGCCGCGTTTGTATTCGGCACCGCCGTGGCCAAAACCATCGGCAGCGGCATGGTTCACATTCAGTTGGTGAACGAGAAAGTTTTGCTGGCTGGTTTGCTCGGCGCCATCATCTGGAATCTGATTACCCTGACCCTCGGCTTACCCACCAGCTCCTCGCACGCCCTCATGGGCGGCTACGGGGGCGCCGCGGTAGCTCATGCGGGCTTCAAAGCCCTCATTCTCCATGGCTGGTCAAAACCGGTGCTTTTTATTTTTCTCTCCCCGGTCATCGGCATGGTGGTGGCTATTCTGGTCACGGTTGTGACCACATGGATTGTGAAAAACCAAAGGCCGCGCAAGGTCGATCGCTGGTTTCGGCGACTCCAGTTGATTTCCGCTGCTGGCTACAGCCTCGGTCACGGCACCAACGACGCCCAAAAGGGGATGGGCATCATCACCGCTGCACTGGTCGCTGGTGGTTTAATGAAAGACTATGCAGTCCCCTTCTGGGTCATCATCTGCTGCCACCTGGCGATGGCCGGCGGCACCATGGCCGGGGGCTGGCGCATTATCAAAACTATGGGCCAGCGCATCACCAAGTTGACTCCATTTGGTGGCTTCGCCGCCGAAACCGCCGGGGCGCTCACACTGTTCACCACCGCGCGCTTTGGAATTCCCGTCAGCACCACCCACACTATCACCGGCGCAATCGTTGGCGTCGGCGCTGCCCATCGCCTGACCGCGGTCCGCTGGGGCGTCACCCGGCACATCGTCGGGGCCTGGCTCTTGACGATCCCCGGGGCCGCGCTGCTCGGTGCGGGGCTGTATCACTTCCTCGCACCCCTGCTCAAGTAACGTTCTTCCGATCCGTGCCACCCATGCGCTTCTTCCGGCCTAACGGCGCACTCCGGTGCCGGCAAGCTCTTTGCGAACAAGGGGCGCCACGCGTGTCCCCAGAATTTCGATCGCGCGCAGCATCTTCGGATGCGGAAGTGTTGAGACTCCCATCTGAAAGGTAAGCCGAGAGATCCCACCGAGCACTTCATCCACATACCGAATCTTCTCCGAAACCGTTTCGGCGTCGCCAATCAGCAACGCACCTGTGGGCCCACGCAGGGCGTCAAACTGCGAACGAGTCGCCGGTGGCCAGCCGCGTTCCTTGCCGAGCTTGGTGAACGTGTGTGCGTAACCTGGGAAAAAGTCGTCTGCAGCTTGCTCTGTCGAATCCCCCAGAAACCCGATCATGTGCAGACCAACTCGCAGCCGTTCTGGCGAGTGGCCCGTGCGGCGCCCGGCTTCACGGTAAAGGTCTATCAGCGGCCGGAATCTTTCCGGCTCTCCCCCGATGATCGCCACCATCAGCGGCAGCCCAAGCATTCCCGCGCGAACAAATGACTCGGGCGTCCCGCCAACGCCAATCCAGATCGGCAGTTCATCCTGCAGCGGCCGCGGGTAGATGGCCTGGCCTGTCAGCGCCGCGCGGTGTTTTCCCGACCAATGGACCTTTGTGTTCTCTCGAATCTTGAGGAGAAGCTCCAATTTTTCCGCAAACAGCGAATCGTAATCTTCCAACCGCAGGCCGAATAGCGGATATGACTCAACGAAAGAACCGCGCCCGGCAACAATCTCCGCTCGCCCCTGCGAAATCAGGTCCAGCGTCGCAAATTCCTGGAAAACGCGCACGGGGTCTGCCGCGCTCAAAACGGTAACCGCGCTCGTAAGCCGTATCTTTTTTGTGCGCGTCGCCGCCGCCGCAAGAATCACAGCCGGAGCGGAATCAAGAAACTCCTGCCGGTGGTGCTCGCCAATCCCGAACACGTCCAGACCTACCAGGTCCGCGAATTCGATCTCCTCGAGAAGGTTCTGCATGCGATCAACGGGCTTCAGCGCAATTCCGCTGCCCGGGTCGGCAATCGAGGCCGCAAAGCTATCAACACCAATTTGCATAACACTGACTCCTCTTGATCGGAACAACGCGCCGCTTGGCCAAAAACCGCAAACACCAATCCTGGAGCGGCGGCGCGCGCCTCCATGGGACCCGGCGGAGAATCTATTCCGCGGTTACTCCGTGCGTTGCGCGAAAATTCCCGCCAGATGTTGTTTATTGCGGATCGCTACAATCGCCCACAGCAGGGCCACGATGATCGCCATCGGCAAGCCGGGTGCCCCCAGCAATCCGTGGAAGCAAAGGATATTCACGATTACCGGCCCGATCAGCACCGTTGCCAGCGCCACAAACCGGTTCACCAGAAACAATATTCCGCTGATCAACTGCACCCCGAAAATCACCACGTAGTACTTCGTGCCAAAGAGCGCGCCGGCAAACTGCCCCGCAATCCCTTCGGGCATCGGTGCCTTGATGAAGTGCAGGAATCCGTTCAGACCGAACACCACAAAGATCACTCCCAAAAGCAACCGCGCAATCAACGATGCGATTTTCATTTCATCCTCCGTGTACCAGGATTTTGATGCTCAGATACTAGCGTGTGAATGTACTTTTTCAAGCGACGGCGCAAGAAATGCCTGCGGATCCACCTGCCCGCTCATCAGTTGAGCCGTGCCTCCCGCGGTGATAATCGTTACGTCCGTTACACCCAGGAAACCGAATACCGCTCGCAAGTAGGGCGTCACAAAGTTCAAGGCAGCCATCGCCGTCCCGTGCTCATAGACTCCGCCGGTCGCAACCAGCAGCGTCGCCTTCTTTCCGGTCAGCAGCCCTTTTGGACCTTCTGCGCCGTACGAAAATGTCTTTCCCGTTCGCGCCACTTGATCGATCCACAGCTTCAACGTGGAAGGAATGCTGAAATTATGCATCGGAACTCCGAACACATATTCATCCGCGCGCTCCAATTCCGCGATCAGAGCGTCAGAGACCGCCAGCGCCTCCTTCTGCTCACCGTTCCGGGCATCCTCAGGGGTATACGCCGCTCCTATCCAGTTGCCATTCACCGGGGTAAGCTCGGTCCTCGTCAGGTCACGCGAAATCACCTCGCCGCCAGGATGCGCCTTCCGCCACGACGCGGCAAACTGCGCCGTCAATTTCCTCGAAATCGAGTGTTCGCCCATTGGGCTCGAATCAATCTTCAGCAGGGTAGCCATCGTAAATCCTCCTAATAATCAGATGCCGTTTAACCAACAACCGTTGTATAACCCTACACGACATCTGTCTATTAGTCAACACCTGCCTTAATCTGCTATACTTACCCTGGATGGGAGACCTCATGCTTCACGGCGACTGTGCAAAACTCGACCCCCGCATACGCAGGACCCGCGGGCTCTTGCAGGACGCCCTCAAGCGCCTCCTGGAGGAAAAAGACTTCGACAAAATCACGATTCAGGACATCGCCGAAGCCGCCACCCTGAACCGCGCGACCTTCTACGCCCACTACCCGGACAAGTTCGCGCTTCTCGAAGAATTGACTCGGGTCAGCTTTCTTCAGCTTCTCGAATGCCGGAAAATTCGATTCGACGGTTCCTGCGCCACTGCCTTTCACCCGATCGTCCTCGCCGTTTGCGACTATCTCGCCGAACTGCAAAAATCCCGCGCCTCCAAACAGCGCCAGTTCGAAGCCTTCGTCGAGGGCACGGTAATCGACCAGATCCGCGTCATCCTGATGGACGGCTACAATAAGCATCCCGCGGAGCGCAGCATCAATCCGGAACTGATCGCGGCCACGGCCAGTTGGGCTATCTACGGTGCCGCAAAGCAATGGGTCAATAATCCAGATCGCCCGCCCTCGGAAGATTTCGTAGCCACCGCGGTAAATCTCGTCCGGCCGATCCTGACGGCAGGCGCAGTCTCGTCCGCAACTTCGTAACTTTGGATTAGCCGTTCTCAGCTACGGTGGCGGTGCAGCCACTAACCATTCCAATAAACGCTTAGCGGCCGCTCGCAAAGCGCTTCTTGACCCCCGCACCAGCGTTGCTTAGTATCGAAAAACCATGTCAGATCGCGAGTCGCTGGTAGGTCAGTCCTTTTCCCACTACAAAATCACCCGCAAGATCGCCAGTGGCGGGATGGGCGTTGTCTACGAAGCCGAAGACTCGCGCCTGGGACGCCGCGTCGCCCTGAAATTCCTTCCCGAACAGATGGCGCAGAACACGCAGCTCGCGGAGCGATTCCAGCGGGAAGCCCGCGCCGCCTCCGCTCTGAACCACCCCAACATCTGCACCATTCACGCCATCGAACATCTCGACGGACAGAATTTCCTCGTCATGGAGCTGCTCGAAGGGCAAACCCTGGCCCAGATGCTCGGTCGCGTCACTTTCACGATGGACAAACTTCTCCCCATCGCGACGCAACTCGCCGACGCCCTCGAATCCGCCCACGCCAAGGGCATCGTCCATCGCGATATCAAACCTGCAAACATTTTCATCACCGATCGGGGCCAGGTGAAAATTTTGGACTTCGGCCTGGTGAAAATCGAACCCGAAGACCTTCAGCCCACCGAACAGCACTCCACCAAGATCGAACCGCAGCACCAGCTCACTTCCCCCGGCGTGGCCATGGGCACGGCTTCGTATATGTCCCCCGAGCAGGCTCGCGGACAGTTGGTGGATGCTCGCACCGACCTGTTCTCCCTCGGCACCGTGCTCTACCAGATGGCTGGCGGCGTGATGCCCTTCGCCGGCGACACAGCCGCGGTCATCTTCGATGCCATCCTGAATCGCGATCCCGAACCTGTGGATAAAATAAATCCAGCGTTGCCTGCCGAACTCGGGCGCATCCTCTCCAAGCTCCTTGAAAAAGACCGCGCCCTGCGATGCCAATCCGCCACGGAACTAAAAACCGACCTCAACCGCCTGAAACGCAATCTAGACTCCGGCGTCAGGCGCGCCGCCGATCTCAGCGAATCGAAATCGGGCGTCCCCAAATCCGGAACAAAATCCGTTGCCGTCCTCTACTTCGAAAATCTCAGCGCAGCAAAGGAAGACGAATACCTGCGCGACGGCATCACCGAAGACATCATCACCGAACTTTCCAAAATCCGCGGCCTCAACACCTTCTCGCGCCCCACCGTCCTCGCTTTCCGCGACAAATCCGTCACTCCCTCCCAGGTCGGAAACCTTCTCAAAGCCGCTTTTGTCCTCAACGGCACTCTGCGCCGCTCTGGCTCTCGCCTCCGTATCACCACACAACTCGTGGATACGCAAACTGAGTTCCCGCTCTGGTCCGAACGCTACGACCGCGAAATGAAGGACGTCTTCGAAGTCCAGGATGAAATCGCGCGCAAAATCGCCGAAGCCCTGCGCGTAACGCTATCCCAACAAGAACTCGAAGACCTCGCCACCAAGCCCACGGAAAATCTCCAAGCCTACGATCTCTATCTACGCGGCAAGCGCTACGCCCGCCGCCAGACGCGCCAGGATCTTGAATTCGCCCTCCAGATGTTTGAAAACTCCGTGGCCATGGATCCCAGCTTCGCCCTGGCCTACGCCGCCTGCGCCAATGCCTGCGCTATGTTTTATTGCAATTACAGCCGCGACGCCATCTGGGTCGAACGCGCCCGCAACGCTTCTGGAAAAGCGGTCGCTCTTCGCTGGGATCTGCCCGAAGTGATGGTCAGCCAGGCGTGGGTGCTCTACGCCACAGAACTGCACGTCGAAGCCGTCCGCATGGTCGAAAAAGCCATCGAACGCAAACACGACTGCGAAGGCGCTTACTATCTCTTGTGCCGCGCCCTGTTTTCCGCCGGCCGCTATCAGGACGTAGTCGACATCATGGAAACCGCGCTCGAAGTGAGCGGCGAGGACTATAACGTCTACGTTCCGGTCGTCAACTCTCTCGGCGCGCTTGGCAAAAAAGATGCCCACAGAAACCTTCTTCTCCGCCGCATCGCCGCGCTTGAAAATCATCTCAAGCAGGTTCCCGAAGACGCCCGCGCGCGCGTCCTGATGGCCACGGACTACGCCGAGTTCAATCGCGTCGAAGACGCCATCCGCGAACTGAACATGGCCATCACTCTCCGCGCCAACGAAGCGTCCATCCTCTACAACGCCGCCTGCACCTACGCCATCCTGAAACGCAAACGCGAAGCCCTCGAGACCATCAAGAAAGCCTGGGAAGCCGGCTTCAAAGACTCCGTCTGGGCCCGCCGCGATCCAGACCTCGCCCTCCTCGGCGACGATCCCGAATTTCTCCGCCTCTATCCCCTCCCCGCCGATTCCGAATCTTCGAACGCCCAAACCAAAGCCGTCTAACCCCCAAAATTCGCAGATCCGACTCTTTGTAGGCGCGGAGCTTGCTCCGCCCTCTTGGGTTTCTTCGGCCTTCGTAGCGGCCACTTTTAAGTGGCCCACCAAAAAGAGCGAAGCCCGGGCTGACGCCCGGGCTTCGTCTGGTTCAGGGTACCGAAGAGGGCGCCGCAACTTCTCGCCAACCCCGGTGGTGGGTTAGAGCTTCATTTTGGGTGGGGAACTGCGAGGCGTACTACGGAGACCTTTCCCGGCGCGTTTGCTGCCGCCCTTCTCAATAATTTGCAGAGCAACCTGCGGTGGCTGTGCGGGAGCGTCTTCAATTCGCTCAGGAACGCGCGAACGTCTCCCGTGCTGGCATTGCGAAAATGAATTCTTGCCAGTGCCCCGCTTCTCGGATTTTGCGGCTGACCTTTGGATTGCACTTGAATCGGCCCGTACATAAAAGCTCCTGGAATCCCGGCCTTCATCAATGGACGCGAGCGACCTGTCCTCTCGTCCATTGACATTGCGCACTTTGCTCCTTGGCGCGCGAAAGAACAATACCCGCGGGGTGAACTAGAGGTGCATTCCCCCTGAACTACAAACATTCTCTAACCACCTGGCTCAATTAATAGATAGCAAGATAGCTCGCGCTCGCAACATCGGCCCTCATTGCTCGACGCAGAATTGCTTATCCTGCGGTGGTCGGTCAGTTTCCGGTCGGCCCGTGACTCGAGAGCAACGCGCTCGTATTGAGCTTGTAAGAAGCTCAAATGAGTGCGTTGGCGATTTTGAGTCAACCGAGGAAGTGTTCTGTTGTCCCGATTTCAGTGCCGCGACCGGGGCGCTGTCCATCGATCCTCCTCGTGCCAAATTGATTCGCGGTAGCCGGTTTGCTAAGTTCGTCGTCATGTCCGAGGTTTCCAACGAGCAGATACGCGAATTGCTCGACTCCCTTTATCGCGTGGATTCGGGACGAATCCTCGCAACTCTGATCCGCTTGCTCGGTGATTTTGATCTTGCCGAGGAGGCGATGCACGAGGCCTTTGCGGCCGCGCTGAGCCTATGGCCGAAAAATGGAGTGCCCGGCAACCCGCGGCCATGGTTAATTTCGACGGCCCGATTCAAAGCCATTGACACCCTGCGCCGAAGGACAAGATTTGATGCGTCTCAAGACGAACTCGTGCGACATCTTGAAGCGCAATGGAAATCGGCGGAAAAATCCAATGAAGCGGACAGCCTGGAGGATGACCGGCTGCGCCTGATTTTTACCTGCTGTCATCCATCTTTAGCGCCGGAAGCGCGCGTTGCGCTCACCTTGCGGGAGGTTTGCGGGCTGACAACCGAGGAGATCGCAAAGGCCTTCCTCACCACTCCGAGTACGCTGGCGCAGCGCATTGTGCGCGCAAAGGCAAAGATTCGAGAGACATCGATTCCGTACGAGGTGCCGTCGCCGCAGGAATTGCCGGAACGGCTGGGCGCGGTGCTTCAGGTCATCTATCTCGTCTTTAACGAGGGTTATTCGGCCGCTGCGGGAACGGAGGTAACGCGGGCCGAGCTAACCGGCGAGGCCATTCGACTGGGCCGCTTGCTGACCGAACTTCGGCCAGAGCCGGAAGTCATTGGGCTACTTTCCTTGATGTTGCTACAGGAATCCCGTCGCGCCGCAAGAACATCGCCGACCGGAGAGCTGATTTTGCTGGAGAACCAGGATCGCTCGCTCTGGAACCGGGATCAGATCGCGGAGGGAGTGGCATTGCTGGAGAAGGCCCTGAAGTCCCGCCGCTTCGGTGCCTACACACTGCAGGCTGCGATTGCGGCCGTTCATGCGGAAGCGGAATCGGCCGCTGTGACCGATTGGCGGCAGATTGTTGCGCTTTACGACCGATTGCTACAAATTCACCCGTCGCCAGTTGTACAGCTAAACCGTGCCGTGGCCATAGCCATGTGCGATGGTCCAGAGGCCGGCCTGATGCTTATCGACGCGTTGCTGGAGCATGGCGAATTGGCAAATTATTACCTGGCGCATTCTGCCCGCGCGGATATGTACCGCAGACTCGGCAGGACGGCCGAAGCTCGGTCGTCTTATGAGAAAGCTCTGGCGCTGACCCAACAGGAACCCGAGCGGCAATTCCTGCAAGAGCGGATTCGCCAGTTGAAATAAAAATAATGGAGTGGCTGTCGATTTTCGGTCTCCCGAACGACTATCTGATAGCAGCACGATGAGCGGCGGCTCCCTAAGTCAGGGGAGGTCAATGAAGTCGGGAGCTAATTCGAGTTTCGAAGGCGAGGAGCATACGTGTCCAAGGTGCGTGTCGCGGGATTTGGTGTCTCGTTGGACGGTTTCAGCGCAGGGATAGAGCAGAGCCTGGAAAATCCGGTGGGCAAGCGCGGCCGAGAGATCTTTCAGTGGTTCTTCCATACCAAGTCATTTTGCTCCATGCTCGGGAAGGAAGGCGGATCTGTCGATGTGGACGACGCATTCGCACGGCGGTCGATGGAAAACTTTGGGGCCTTCATCCTTGGCCGTAACATGTTTGGTCCGGTCCGCGGCCCATGGCAGGACAACTCGTGGAAAGGATGGTGGGGCCCCAATCCGCCGTACCATGCGCCGACCTACGTTCTGACGCACTATGAGCGTGAACCCGTGGTAATGGAAGGCGGGACCACCTTCTACTTTGTCACCAGCGGAATCGAAGAGGCGCTGCGGCTCGCGAAACAAGCAGCCGGTGATAAGGACGTCAAGATTGGAGGCGGTGTCTCCACCGTGCGGCAGTATCTGAAGGCTGGATTGATCGATTCCCTCCACTTTGCGCTTGCACCTGTGGCCCTCGGTCAAGGCGAGGCACTTTTTAGCGGCATTGACCTGCCCGCATTGGGATTTTCCGTGACGGAGCGCGAGGCCACGGAGCACGCGACGCATGTTGTGCTCACGAAACGATAGAGGGCGCATGCTGGCTTTATGAGCATCGGTGATTTTTCGCCTGAAGATCGAGACCAGACAAGGGAGGAAACATGACGCAGTATTTGGTTGCTATTCATCACCCCGACAACTACGACGGGTCCCTGGAGCCTGAATCGATGGTCCGCGATATCGACGCGCTCAACCAGGAGATGGCGGCTGCCGGTGCTGTCGTTTTCGTTGGCGGCCTCACCCCCGTCCGCGAGGCGAAGTCACTGCGGGCACAGCCGGGTGGCAAGGTGCTGATCACCGACGGGCCATACCTGGAAACCAAGGAGCACATCGGCGGTTTTTGGGTGCTGGAAGCGGCTGACCTGAATGAGGCGCTGGAGTGGGGGCGCAAGGCCGCCGTTGCCTGCCGGGCCCCTGTTGAAGTACGCCCATTTGGGGTACCCGCGTGAAGCAAGGGAACGGTGCGGAGGCAGAAATAATATTAAATATTTCGTGTCTCTGCTGTCGATTTTTCCAGTCCGCGACGACTATAGAATGAAGATGCATTCTGAGTCGAGTCTGGAAGAGAAAGAAGAGGGCACGATATATCGTGCCCCTACAACTGCAGTGAACTAGGAGAAAAACATGCCGCAATATCTGATTGCTGGTTACCTACCCGACGACTTCGACCCGTCGCAAATGGACGAAGCGGCGGGGCGCAAGATCCACGAGCTCAACAAAGAGATGGAGGACGCCGGGGTCCTGAAATTCGCTTGCGGGCTTGGGGCCGCGAAGGCGCTGCGAGGCCAGAGCGACGGCAAGGTGCTCGTCACTGACGGGCCGTACCTGGAGACCAAAGAACACATCGGCGGATTTTTGATATTGGAATGCGCCAACATGGACGAGGCGGTGGCATGGGCGCGCGAAGGCGTGAACGGCCCCCAGGGGCGGATGGAGGTACGAGAGATCTTTTTTGTGCCGTCACCAGACTGAAGCAACTGGGGGGGCGGGCTTGAACGAACAGATCAAGTTAAGCGGGAGAGATGGCTACAGAACGATGCACGGTGAGGGTCGGCCTGGCGAAAAAAAGGGCCATTCCAAGGAGGAGCAAATGCGTAAACAGAAGGTGGGCACAATCGCAATCAAAAGCTTCGCAATGCTAGTTGTGCTCGGGATGGCGCCCCTGGCGATGGCACAGGATGCCAAGAAAACTTATTCGAGCATGGCCCCGATCGAGCAGTACCTGATGGCGGATCAGGGTGCGGAAATAGCGCTGGCGCGCAGTGCAGCACCGGAGTCCATCTCACGCGATGCAGAGGTGCTGGTTCTTGGACGTCATGGATTCGAAACGGCGGCCAAAGGCAAAAACGGATTCGTGTGTGTCGTGGAGCGATCGTGGACTTCCACGGCGGATCCTGACTTTTGGAATCCGAAGGTGCGGACCCCTATCTGTTATAACGCGCCGGCCGCGCGTTCCGTCCTTCTACGCAATATTAAGAGGACCGACCTGATCCTGGCGGGACGCACGCAAGCTCAGGTGGACGAGGCCATCGTGGCGGCCGTCGACAAAAAAGAACTGCCGGCGATGGAACCCTGGGCGATGTGTTACATGATGTCAAAGCAGGGATACGGCGGGGACTCCGTCGAACACTGGCCTTCGCACCTGATGTTTTACTATTCGCCGAGCGACCCCGCCGTGTGGGGAGCGAATCTGCCAGGTGCTCCGATCGTCGCTATCAGCGACGCCCAAGAGCACGTGACTACGTTCGTGATTGCCGTGCAACGCTGGTCGGACGGAACGGAAGCTCACTGAGGCAAATGGCGGGCGATTCTCACCTTCAAACTCCTAATAAGGGCTGGTACATAGGACGGGGGGCAGGACAATCAAATGAGAAAGCTAATCTTCGCAATCAACACTACCGTGGATGGCTGCGTCGACCACACCAAACAATTTGTCGATGAAGAAACACTTGAATATTTTACTCACCTCACGCGAGAGGCTGACCTGCAGATCTTTGGGCGCAAAACCTATCAATTGATGGTTCCCTATTGGCCTGAAGTCCTCAAAAACCCGTCGGAGACAAAAGCAGATACCGAATTTGCCCGGGCATTTGTCTCCCTCAACAAAATTGTTTTTTCACGGTCATTGGATGGCGTTGAAGATCGAAATACGAGAATTGTTCGCACGAACCTGCGCGACGAAATACTTAAGTTGAAACAAGAACAAGGCAAAAACATTTTAGTGGGTGGCGTGGATGTTGCTTCACAACTTATGGAGCTTGGCCTGATTGATGAATATCGTTTTGTCGTTGGGCCAATTCTTGCAGGAGCAGGGAGACGGCTGCTGGAGGGTGTTAGCCTGCCGGAAAAATTGAAGTTAAAACTTGTTGAGTCCAAGACTTTTAAATCAGGATGCGTTGCGCTTCGTTACCTGAAACAGTGACAGAAAAGACAGCTACAGGTGCACTGGTGACTCAACCCGGAGGCGAGGAATGAGGGGAAGAACAATGAAATACATCTGTTTGGGCTACTACGACAAAGGAAAATTCGATGGTATGACGGAGAGCGGGCGAAACGCCATGTTCGATTCATGCCTTGAATATGACGACCATCTTCGCGCCAACGGACATTGGGGTGGCGGCGAAGCGCTTCAGGGTCCGGAAACCGCCCTGACCCTGTATTGGAAGGACGGCAAAGTGGCAACTACCGATGGTCCTTATGCGGAAACGAAGGAACAACTCGGCGGCATTCTTGTCCTTGAGGCGAGGGACATGAATCATGCTGTACAGCTCATCGGCCAGCATCCGGCTCTGACGTACGGAAACATTTTCGAGATTCGGCCAGCGGGAGACATGAATGAAATCATGAAGGCAAGCGAGCAGCGGCGGCGAAAGGATACCCGGAGATGAGGGCGGCCGTGAGAGAAAGAATGATTAGTGTGAGATTGATGAGCATCACGGCCTTGGCGCTGCAGGCGCGGACCACCACTCCCGATTCCATATCCAGCGACGCGACGATCCTGATCCTGGGACGGTAAGGCTGGGGGCTGGCGCATCGGGTTCGCCAGTTGTTGCCGGTGCTGACTGGTGGTTCTTATACTCGAAGGAAACGTCCCAGGTGAAAGAGCTGCCGCCGATTCTAGTGTTCGCGATCATAGGTGCAAATGGGTCCGACGGAACGGCCGCGCCCATGCATCAACAATAGATGGACCGGTACGCAATCGAGACATCCCACTGGTCTCCGGCATAGCAACGCGAGTGGTCTGCCCAGCGAATTGCCGGCAAACTGGAAGTTCTCCTCGGATCCGATTTTTGTTCGGAGATCAGGTTATCAACGCCCGTTCCTGTTGCGCCGCGCCGCCCAAAACTGACCCACCACTCACTCTGCCAATTCACTTCCGCAATCCTGTACCTTTTTGTTATAGTCCGAAGATCCAAGCGATTATGGCGAATTCTTCCATTCCCGACGATTCCAGCCGGCTGCGCTTCGGTGCCTTCTCCCTCGATCCGCGCGCCGGAGAACTCTACAAGCGCGGGAAAAAAGTGAAAGTCCAACTGCTCCCGCTTCAATTGCTTGGGGCATTGCTGGAAAAACCGGGTGAGGTCATCCCTCGTGAGGAACTAAAGTCGAAGTTGTGGCCGGCCGACACGTTTGTCGATTTCGAGCATGGCCTGAACACCGCTGTCAAGAAACTCCGCCAGGCCCTCGGCGACAATCCCGCCAAGCCTGCCTTGATTGAAACGCTCCCGAAAAAAGGCTACCGGTTCATCGGCCGCCTGGAACCCAACGGCGCAAGTGTTCCCAGAAATCCACCGCCAACGGCCGCTCTTGCGGGTAAGATATTTTCCATTTTTGTGGAAGAAGGAACTGAGTGTGTCCTCGCGCCCGTCGACGCAATTTCCCGCGATGAATGGCAGCGCCTCATCGCCCTGGGCGACGACGTCGGCGTCTCCATGATGATTGCTCACAACCGCTTGCTTCTGATTGAAGTGGGAAAACCGGTCCGCGTCCTCTCCGCCGAAGGCCCCCAAGGCTGCCTCGAAGTCCGCATCCTGGAAGGCGAACATTACGGCAAAACCGCTCTACTCCCCCGCAGTTCACTGCGATGAGGAAAGCGTCAAGGCCAGAACACGCGAGCAGCGAAGGGTGGCCTACCCTTTCACAAACCGAAAGGGTAGGCCACCCAAGATTTTATAATTCGTTAGGGGTGCGCCACCCGCGAATAAAGTAGCGGCCACCTTCAGGTGGCTAAGCTCAACGCGTCATTTACTCTCCGCCGTCGTGCTCTTCTCCGCCTCGGACAACTTCATTACCAGCACCTGCCCATTGGAGTGAAACGACCCGCCGGTCGCCGTTCTCGCCTCGAGCATCGGCTGCTTCGGCGAAAAGTGCAGCACCTCCGCCACCAGCCCGGTGCTCGAAAGCGTTTTCTGAACGTAATCTTTCTCGAGATCAATGTCCGGATCGATTTTGTGCGTCAGGCCATTGTTCCGCTGATCTTTCTCGAACCCGATGTCGTGCGTCGCCGCTCCCACCCAAAGCATCTGCCCTTTCACCGTGAATGGCGCCTTCCAGACGCGCAGGTGATTCCGTGAAGCCACAACGGTAATCGGCTCGGCGTGCGCCCATCCATAATCCTGCGGCCGTCCAAACAGATACAGCTGGCTCATCGGCATCGTCAAATACGATTCCTTCGACATGCTGGCGATAAATCCCGCCAGCACGGTTTCCGAAACTCCGGCATCCACTTTCACCCATCCCGCGCTCGTGAACGTCTTCTTCATCTGATCTTCGTCGCCCAAAATCAGAAAGTTCACCATGTCTCCCGCATTTCCATCCTTGTCCCCGATGCGCCGCGGAATTTTCTCGAACAGGTTGTTGTCCACTCCGGGAATGCTTGAAACCTCATTGGCGATTTCGCGCGGCGCGGAAGAATCCGCCGGGTAAACTTCCACCTTCACTGTGTACGAACCCGTCCCCGCATCCACCTCCGACTGGTTGATCCCCAGCGCCAGTTTTCCGCTGACCGGGGCGACGATCTCCTTTTTCGCCCCAATCACAAAGGGCTGCGCAATATCCGCGTCCCCGATTCTTCCAATCACGGCGCCCCGGCCCGCGCCGTTATACGGCAAAATTCTGATCAGGTCCTTGAACCCTCGCGTCAATCCATCCGGGCCGTTGTCCGCCTTGGCATCGGTATAGCGCAGCGTACCTTCCGACGTCACCGCAATCCGCTGCCCAGGCTCCAGGCTGATTCCCGTGTCCACCCAGACTTTCGCTCCCTCCAGCGTAAAAGTCTTCGTCTGCGTCGTCTTGCCCGCATCCATCGGGGTTGCCGGTTTTGGGTCGGGAATTGCGGCAGGCTGCGCCGCTTGTGGCGAACTTGGATCGTTCGACGATTGAGCCAAAACAGCGTTTGCGGCAGGGAGGAATAGCAGGAAAAATACGGAGCCCAGGCAGGGTCCAAAGATGGCCTTGCAGTTCATGAATCGCTCCTCCCCGGGCGGAGTTGCCCCCCATTGCTAACAGAAAGATGGATACGCCCGCAAGCCACCGAGTTGCCTTGGGTCGGACAACGCATTCACCTCTCCATCTCATCCATTAATGATATGTATTCCCGCATGTTAAGGAATCCCCACATCCTTGACTCCCGGGGGGAGCGCCTGTACATTGACAAAAGGCTGCGACACCGCGATTCGTGAATGTCCGTATCCACAGGGGATACCGCCATCCAAGACTCATGAGCCGGCCATACCGTTCCCCCTAGCGTGGCAGACTGCCGTGTGCGGCACGACCAAATGACCTTCAAGCCTTCGGCAAAAGTAGGAATTGGACTGTTGTTGCTTGTCCTGTGGGCCGCCATGGCCCACGCGCAAGCGGCGCCTCCGCGGCAACGCCAGCATTCCGCTCCGGCTACCAACATCACCGTTGACGGCAACGAGGCCATGTTCACCACCATGTGCGCCCTTTACGCCGCCGGCTTCGAAAGCGACCTCAGCACCGACAACTGGTCCGCCTTTCGCGCGCAGATGCGCGACCGCCTGCGCCGGCAGAATGGCCCTGCCGTTGACGCCGTCCGCCAGTTCTATGCTCAGCACGAGTCGCGCGACACCGCCGAAATGCTCTCGCGCTACGTCTGGTTCGGCATCGTCTCCGGACCCGCGCCAAAATTCCAGCCCATGCTTCGCCGCGACGAACTCCCTCCCGATATGCTGACCCTCGAGGGCTTCAGCGAAATTCTTTCCGCCTATTACACCGAGCAGAAAATCGGCCAGCTCTGGCGCCAGGTCCAGCCCGTCTACGACAAGGAAATCGAGCGCCTTCACGATCCCATCTCGCAAATCGTGCTGGTCGCCAATACCTATCTGCGCGAGCTGACCGATCCCGGCCAGATGCGCAGTTTTTCGATCATTGTCGAACCGCTCGTTGGCCGCATCACCAACGTCCGCAATTTCGGCGATCATTACGCAATTATCCTGAGCGGCAATGAAGACATCCCCACCGATGTTGTCCGCCACGCTTTCCTCCATTTCCTGCTGGACCCGCTCCCGATGATGTATCCGCACATCATCGCCGTGAAGCGCCCGGTGTATGAAATTGGCGCAAAAGCCCCCAGGCTTCCCGCCGAGCTTCGCGACGACTTCCCTTCCTGGTTCGGGGAATGCACGGTCCGGGCCGTGGAATTGAAGCTCAAGCGGATGTCGCCCAGCGAGCGCGAAGTGGCGCTCAATACCAACGACGCTGACGGCTACGTGATGGTGCGTCCGATTTTCAAGGGCCTCACCGATTACGAAAAGAACGAACCGTCCATGCGCAACTATTTCCCTGATCTGGTGCGCAACATCGATTTGAAGGCCGAAGTCGCCCGCGCGTCTTCGCTCACCTTTGCCCCGGCAACCACCCCGGAACAATCCGCGCAACTGAGCACCGAAGATCTGAATCGCCGGCGCCGTTCCATCTCCCCCACTTTGCCTGATGATACGGCCACTCTCGCGCAGCTTACAGATGGGGAAAGATTGATCGCCGACCGCAATCCCCGCGCGGCCGAAGCCGCTTTCAAGAATGTCCTGGTGAAATATCCGGATCAGATTCGCGCATGGTACGGCCTCGGCCTGGTAGCGCTGCTCGATCACAACGGCCCGCGCGCCAAGGAAGTTTTCGGCCGCCTCACGGCGGGTGAACACGCCGCCACCAAAGACCCGATGGTGCTGGCATGGTCGCACGTTTATCTGGCAAGAGTTTTGGACGAAGAAGGACAATTGGAGCAGTCGAAATCTGAATATCAGGCAGCGCTCGCGGTGCAGGGTGCCCCAGCCAAGGCCCAACAAGCCGCCCAGAAGGAATTGGGCGACCTGAATCTTAGAAAATCCGCCGAGCGGCCGTAATACGGAGGAAGAAATAGCTATGAAAAAGTCAGTTCAATTCGCAATCTTGTTCTTCGCGGGAGGAATTCTTTTCTGTGGGGCCCGCATTTCCGCTCAGGCTACACAGCAGGCTCCCCCGACGCTGAATCCCGAAAAAAAACAAGAGAAGCCGGCCGAAGTCACTCCTCTTTCTCTAGATAGCCCGGCACCACCCGTAAATGCCGAGGAAGACGCCGCATTGAAGGCCTTTCGGGCCGCCCCGCTTAGCGACATAGCCAAGAAGGATCAGCTCGGTGAAGATTTTTTGCAAAAATATCCCGAGAGCCGCTATCGCCCGGAAATTTACTCCGTGCTCGTTCGCGGTTATCTCAGCCTCGGCCAGCTCGACAAGATGGAAGCCACCGGTGAAAAGGAAATTGCGCTAAGGCCCGACGACGCGCAAACCCTGGCCATTGTCGGCTCAACGCTTCCCCGCGTCATGAATGCTTCCACGCCCGATCCGCAGAAGCGCCTGGACAAGGCGGAACAATATTCAAAAAAAGCGCTGGAAGTTTTGCCGACACTCGCGAAGCCGGACGAATTGACTGAAGCCGATTTCCTCAAGGCCAAGGACCAGACCGCCGCGCTCGCCTACAGCGGACTGGGACTCGTCGCCTTCCGCCGTCAGAAATTTGCCGAGGCAATTCCAAACTTCGAGCGAGCCGTCAAGCTGGACACTGTTCCAGACCCGGTGAATTTCTACCTGCTGGGCATCTCCAACGAAAAGACTTCTCATTTCGAAGACGCGGTCGGCGCGTTCACAAAGTGCGCCGCCGTCCCCGGCGGGCTGCAAGCCACGTGCAAGACAGGCGCCGACGAGGCCAAGAAAATGGCCACCACGCAGCTGAGCGCGCCCAAATAATTCCTTCGTGCCGCGGCACGGAGAACGAACGGAAGCCATGGTCCGCGGTGAAGATGACCGGTTGATGGAATGCCTCGGGTACTCCTTTCGCGACCCGCTTATGCTGGACCGCGCCCTGACGCACAGTTCCGCTGTCCCCGAACTCCGCGCCGCTCGGGGCGAGGACATCGCTTTCAGCGGATCCGTTGTGCAGGACAACGAGCGCCTGGAATTCCTGGGTGACGCCGTGCTGGAACTTCTTACCAGCGAATACCTGTTGTTGAACTATCCCGAGTGGACCGAAGGCCAGCTTTCAAAAAGCCGCGCGCGCATCGTGAATGCCCACTCTCTTGAAGTCGCCGCTCGTGGCCTGCAACTCGGTGGATACCTGCGCCTCGGCCGCGGCGAGGAAAAAACCGGCGGCCGCGACAAGCCGGCCTTGCTGGCCGATGCGTTTGAAGCCGTCGTCGCCGCCATATATCTCGATGGCGGACTCGCCCCGGCTCGCGATCTGCTCCGCCGCACCGTTTTTGAGCAGGCCCTGGAAGACGGCGACCGCATTTCCGAATCCGATCGCAAGAGCGCCCTGCAGGAATTCCTGCAGGCCAAAGGTGATCAACCCGCCGAATACCGCCTGGCGGGAGAAACCGGTCCGGACCACCAGAAGAGGTTTCGAGTGGAAGTCTGGGTGAAGGGCGAACTCATGTCCAGCGCGGAAGGCACCACCAAGAAAGAAGCCGAGCAGAAGGCTGCCCGCAGCGCCCTCGATAAACTTCTAAACGCCGAAGCAAAACAGGACGAACAGGTCGGACCGAATGCCGGATGAATCGCTTGTGCACGATTCGCTTAGCACGGCGCCGGAATCCACGCCCGCGCCGGAAGCGCTAAAGCCGGCGGAGCCTCTCCACGAAAACTTCACGACCCTCGCCGAATATCTGGAATCGCTGCTGGTGACGGTGATTCTCGCCCTTTTCGGCACCAGTTTCGTCGTCCAGGCTTTCAAGATTCCTTCGCCTTCCATGGAACGCACGCTGCTTGTCGGCGATCATCTCCTGGTCAACAAATTCATTTTCGGCGGCCGCGGCCATTGGTACGAAAAGCTTCTGCCCTACCGCGATCTTGAGCGCGGCGACATCATTGTCTTCAAATATCCTTATCTGGATCATCCGCATTTCGTGAAACGCGTAATCGGCCTGCCCGGCGATCATCTGAAAATTGTCGACCAACAGGTATTCGTCAACGGCAAATTGCTCAACGAACCCTACGTTGTCCACGATCCGGCCTCCGGCTACGATCCGCTGAACTACACATTTCCTCCCCCCAGCAATCAGCTCTTCATCCCGCCCGTGCAGATCGAGTGGGCACGCGAAATCCGCAAATACGTCCAGGGCGACGAACTCGTCGTTCCCGCCGGAAAATATTTTGCCATGGGAGACAATCGCGACCACAGCTCCGACAGCCGCTACTGGGGCTTTGTCGACCGCGAAGCCATCATGGGCCGCCCCTTTCTCATTTACTGGTCCGTGGACGCCACCAGCAACGATTACTCAGACTCCTCCTTCGGCCGGCGCATTCTCGCCATCTTCGACACACTCACGCATCTTCCAGCTCGCACCCGCTGGAACCGCATGCTCCACACCGTCCACTAGCCAAGTTGCCTGATCCCCGTTCCACTTTGTAGTGCAGGGGCTCACCACTCCTTCTTGGGTGATTGCAACCCGCGGCGACCCTTCCTTCTCGCGATTGCCCGTGCCCCTGTTTTTTCCCCGCCACTTTTGAGAAACTTCAACGGCATGCCTCGCTTCCGCACTTACGGCAAATGGATTGGCGCACTCGTGATTCTGCTTGCACTCGCCCAATTGGGACTGCCGATTTTCCTGCAGACCCGCCGGATGAGGACCTATCTGCTCACCCATCTTGAAAAATCTTTCGGCCGTCCCGTCGAAGCGCGCAGCTTTTCGATGGATATCCTTCCTTACCCTCGCGTAGATGTGGGAGGTGTCAGCATCGACGAAAATCCCGCCTTCGGCCACGAATACTTCCTTCGCGCCGATCGCCTCACGGCCAGCGTCCGCTGGCTCGGCCTGCTTCGCGGTCACTTCGAGTTCGGCACCATCTCTCTTTCACGTCCCAGCCTCATCCTGGTGCGTAATGAACAGGGACGCTGGAATCTGGAGGGCTGGCTGCCCCCGGCCCAAACAAAATCCTTGGCCGCATCCATTGCTTACGGGCCACAGAGCCCCGCGGACTCCGGAAACCATTTGCAAAAAATCGAATTCGACGATGGCCGCATTAATTTTAAAACCGGCGACGAAAAGCGCCCCTTCGCCTTCACCAACGTTTCCGGCAGCGTCGAGCAGATGGGCCCCGGCCGCTGGCAACTCCGTCTGGAAGCTCAGCCCTGGCGCAGCGGAGTCCCTCTGCAATCCACAGGAACTTTGCAAGTCCGCGGTGAAGTCGCCGGCACATCTGCTCGTCTGCAGCCCGCGGAAATTCAGGTGCACTGGGAGAATGTTTCCATCGCCGACCTCTTCCGCATGATCACCGGCAACGATTTCGGCGTCCGCGGCGCCTTTTCTCTGGACGGGAGCGCCAGTATCGGCAAAGCGGACACCGGTGTTCCCACGCCACCAGGCGCCTGGAAATTCTCCTTGCACGCCGGCGCCGCAAAAATTCATCGCTGGGATCTCACCGAACGCGGCGACAATCCCGGAGTGAATCTGAATCTCAAAGGCCTCTGGGACGTTGCTGCAGGCGAAGTGCACGCGGATACCCTGACCCTTGACCTTCCTCGTTCTCATTTCGAAGGAACGGCGCGGCTGAAGACCGCCGGAATGTCCGATTGGAATCTCTACATCGCAGATTCCGGCATTCAAGCGCAGGATCTGCTGGCCTGGTACCGCGCCTTTCAACCCGACGTCGCCGAAACTCTCGACGCCAAGCAATTGTTCAAAGCGAGTTTTGCGTTGCACGGTTTCCCGTTCTCCTGGCAGGATGTCCAAATTTCCAGCGCCTCCGGCGAACTTCGCCTGCCGGACTTTGCCAGGCCTCTCCATATCGGTCCGGTCCTCGGCGCGGCTCACAACAATTACTTTGAGTTGCTTCCGGTTCAAGTCTCGGTCGAATCTCCCAAGAAAGAATCTCCTGGAAAGCTGGAGAAGAACCCCGCAAGAACCAGCGTAGCCGCGGGTTCCGCCAATCAGCTCGAATTTCGCTTCCGTGATGATTTCATCGCTGGAAAGGGATCTCTGCGCGTCAGCGGAAAGCTGGATGACATTGACGACTTCTTCAAAGCCGCCGCGGCGTTTGGCCGCACGCTCAATCGAGGTTGGGAAATAACCGGCGGTGCGGCGGGAAGCGTTACCCGCGAATGGGATCACGGCGTCGCCAACGGCGGCTGGAGCGGCTCCCTGGCTTTCACGAAAGCACAATTGCAAGCCGCTGGCCTGAATCTTCCTTTGAAGCTCGATGACGCACGCATCGAATGGAGAAACGGGCGCCGCAATGCCACCATCGGGCGGGCCGCTGCGTTCGGAGCAGTCTGGTCAGGTTCCATCAGCGACGCACCTGCCCTCGACGATTCCGCCGGCAGCAACTGGAAATTCCAACTCCATGCCGATCACCTGGACGCCACCGATCTTGACCTCTGGTTCGGACCTCGGGCGCGTCCCAACTGGCTGCAGCGCCTGTTGCCTTCCCTGCTCGGTAAATCCGATTCCATTGCCAAACCGAGTGAACTCTTGCGCCGCGTCACGGCCGAAGGCGACCTCGACGCCGATTCCCTGGCAATCGAAAAAATAAAACTCGCCCACGCTCGCGCGCATCTTGCCTTTCACGATTTGCACTTGGAAGTCCGCGATGCCGAAGCAGAATGGGCCGGCGGCACTGCCCGTGGCAGCGTCAGCGCTGTCTTCTCCGTTCCGCCCAAATACGAAATCCTCGCCGAAGTCGAGCGCGCAAACCTTTCCGATCTTCCCTGGTCCGCGCACTGGGGGGAATACTGGAGCGGCGCAGCATCGGGAAAACTGCGCCTGACAACCTCCGGCGTTGGGCGCGATGCACTTGTCTCGCAACTTGCGGGCAGCGGCGAACTAAGCCTGAAGTCAGTGGAACTGCGTGGGTGGGACGTTGCCGCCAGCATGGACTCGGGCACTCTCCGCGCCGGCACTTCCCGATGGACGGCCGGCGAAGGTGAATTCACGATTGCCAACCGCGCCGTAACATTTGAATCCCTGACGCTGGAAAACTTGCATGTCAAAACGCGCATGGACGGTGCCATCGACTTTTCACAGCAGCTCCAATTGACGTTTGTGCCAGCTCTCGCTGAAAAGCGGGCGGCAAAATCCGCCGCTGCTCCGCGTCTATTCCAATTGCGCGGCCCGCTGGAAAAACCAGTTGCGGCTGTTGAGTTGACTCCAGTCGCTCAAGCCAGAAGACAGCAGTGAGAACAAATTCCCGAATTTGGAGGATTGCCCACAACATGCCCTGGAACCGCTTGCGGTTTTGCATCGTTATCATGGCCTTCACCTTCGCTGCTTCTCTCCCCGCACAGCAACCCTTCACCCTCGATCAAGTTCTTGGCGCTCCTTATCTGAACGAACTGACCGCTTCTAAAACCGGTCATCGTCTGATCTGGAGCGAAAATCTGCGGGGCCATTGGAACGTCTGGGCAGCCGAAGGCCCTGCATTCTCCGCGCGGCAACTCACCAACTACAACCAGGATGACGGCGGCGAACTTTCCGAATTGCAATTTACCCCCGATGGAGGTGCGATCGTCTACGTTCGAGGTGAGGGGAAAAATTCCGCGGGCGAATATCCAAATCCCACCAGCAATCCTTCCGGCGCGGAAGAGGACATCTGGCTTGTATCTTGGAGCGGCGGAACGCCAAGAAAGATTGACGCCGGCGACACCGTGCGAATCTCCGTCCAGGGGCGCATCGCCTATGCCAAGAACAACCAAGTTTGGCTCGTCGGCCCCAACTCCGACGATAAACCGGCGCAGCTTTTTGTTCGTGGCAAGAACGAACCGCTCCAATGGTCTCCCGATGGCCATCGCCTGCTGTTCGCCTCTTCGCGCGGCGACCACAGCTTTATCGGGATTTACAACGCGGAAGAAAAAAACGTGAAATTCATCGCCCCATCCGTGGATTCCGATTCCGCCGCGGTCTGGTCGCTCGACGGCAAGCACATTGCCTTTGTGCGGCGGCCCGCGGTGCAACGCGATTCTCCGAACGGATACTTCATCGAGCCCGACCGCCCAAATCCCTGGGCCATCTGGGTTGCCGATGCCGACGGCTCCAACCCACGCGAACTCTGGCACAGCAGCGCCACACTCCAAGGCTCCTATCCATACATGGCCGGAGATACCGGCGGCGGCGTCCTAAACTGGGGCGCGGGCAACACATTGCTTGTCGCCAGCGAGGAAGACGGGTGGCAGCATCTCTACGCCCTCGAGATGGCCGGTGGGGCACCGAAACTCCTCACCCCCGGAAATTGCGAAGTCGAGCAGTGGTCTCTTTCCCCTGACGGATTCTCTATTCTGTACAACTCCAACTGCGGTGACACCGACCGGCGCCACCTGTGGCAGATTCAGCTTCCCAGCGGCGCCTCGCAGCAACTTACGCGTGGTGACTCCATCGAATGGGCCGGCGTCTTCGTCGGCGATGCCAACTCCATCGGGTATCTCCGCTCCGATGCCCGCCACTTTGGTTTGCCCTTCACGCAAGCCGCCGCTGCCAATGCTTCCGCAACTCCGCTGCGGGACGCCGCCAGTTTTAAGGATTTTCCGGTCAACGACCTCGTCATACCTCAACCGATTACGTTCAAATCCGCGGACGGTCTGGAAATTCACGCCCAACTTTTTTTTCCGCGCAATTTGCGCGCCGGTGAAAAGCGCCCCGCGCTTCTGTTTTTGCACGGCGGGCCTATGCGCCAGATGCTTCTTGGCTGGCATTACATGCGCTATTACTTCAGCACCTACGCCATGAACCAGTTCCTCGCCAATCGCGGCTACATCGTCCTGGCGGTCAATTACCGCAGCGGCATCGGCTATGGCCGGGCGTTTCGCGAAGCCCCGGGCCGCGCGGGTCGCGGCGCCTCCGAATATCAGGATGTTCTCGCCGCGGGAAAATATCTGCAGAACCGGGCGGACGTCGATTCAAAACGCATCGGCCTGTGGGGCGGAAGTTACGGCGGCTATCTCACTGCCCTCGGTCTGGGCCACAATTCGGACCTCTTCGCCGCCGGGGTGGATACCCACGGCGTTCACGACTGGCCCACCGACAACTGGCAAGGCAAGAATATCTCTCCTGAGCTGACCAAACTTGCCCACGACTCTTCGCCCGTCTCCACCGTGGACACCTGGAAATCGCCGGTCCTCTTTATCCATGGGGACGACGACCGCAACGTGATTTTTTCACAGACCGTAGACCTCGTAGCGCGGCTGCGTGCTCGCGGTGTGCACATCGAACAGCTCATCTTCCCCGACGAAGTTCACGATTTCCTTCTGTACTCCAACTGGTTGCACGCTCTTCAGGCCAACAGCGACTTCTTCGATCGGCAGTTCTCATGGCCGCAAAAATAATCCGCTGCACCGGCCGAAGATCCTGTCTCGTTCGCTGGTGTTCAGCGACGGCGATCCTCGCCGTGCTGGCCCTCGGTTGCGCGATCCGATTGAGGAGCGATACCCGTGCTCTGCTGCTGCCTCAATTGAAACCCGGACAAACACTGCTCTACGAAATCCATGGCCGCCTGAACCGCTCCGTGAAAACCGAAAGCCGCGTCTCCAGTTTCTCCGGCCCTCAGAAGCTGCAAGGCGACCTTTCCAGCCAGATTCGCCTGTCCGTTCAAAGAGTGCTCGCGGGCAAACCGCATCCAAGGGCTACCGTGCAAACGGAACTACTGCCAGGCCCACCCGCTCAGGCCAATGCGCCCGCCGCTCCCCCGCAGAAACTCACCTTCGACATTCTCGCCAAAGGGCAGCTTGGCAACATAAAAGGACTCGATGATCTCTCGCCCGAACAGCGTCTCCTCTGGCAATTCTGGGTAGCGCGCTTTGCTTTTGGTTGGATTCTTCCACCCAGCCGGCTGAAACCCGGCGACAAATGGAAATTTGAAGAGTCCGAACTCAACGACTCCCTCATCGCCGGCCTGGTCTGGGAACGCGAAACCACCTATGCGCGCGACGATCAATGCCCCGTTTTGCCGGCCGAGACCTGCGCGGTTTTTCTGACGCAATCCACGCTGAAGCAGAAATCTTCCTCGAAAGATTCCACGCCGGAATCTTATCGTTTGCACGAATTGAAAACTCTTGGCAGCGCCAAGGGGCAAAACCAGGCCATCACCTACATCTCGCAAAAAACAGGCCTGGTTCTCCGCGCCAACGAAGACATCCAGCAATCCATGGACGTTACGGTAATGAAATCGGACGGCACCAACGGTGTTCATTACGCTGTCGAGGCAACCAGCCACCTCGAAACTCTGCTCGTCCCCCAACTGAATCCTTAACCGAGCGTAGCGGACACCTTCAGGTGGCCCAGCCTTTGTAGCGGCCGCTTTCTAAAGCGGGCGCCTTTTTGGATCTAACGACAACCACGCTTCAAAAATCCAAGATCCAATTCAGGTCCCAACAAAATTTCCCACTCGCGGTATAATGAAAGTTTCCGCCGCACCCGAAAAACCCGCTGGAGACCCCTACGATGAACTTCAAGCTGCGCAGCAACTATCAGCCCCGCGGCGACCAGCCAGCGGCCATCGAGCAGCTCGCCCGGGGCCTCGAAGCCGGCGACAAGCACCAGGTCCTGCTGGGCGTCACCGGCTCCGGAAAAACGTTCGCCATGGCCAAGGTTATCGAGCAAGCCAGTCGCCCGGCGCTCGTCCTGGCGCACAACAAAACTCTCGCCGCGCAGCTTTATCATGAGTTCAAAGGTTTTTTCCCCGAAAATGCGGTCGAATATTTCGTCAGCTATTACGATTTCTACCAGCCCGAGGCCTATGTCCCCGCCGCCGACATTTACATCGAAAAAGAAGCCACCATCAACGATGAACTCGACAAACTCCGCATGAGCGCTACCCGCTCGCTCTTCGAACGCCAGGACGTCATCGTCGTCGCCAGCGTCTCCTGCATCTACGGTATCGGCTCGCCCGAAGCGTATTTCGGCATGCTGGTGATGCTCGAAAAAGGCCACCAGACCTCGCGCGAAGCTCTGCTCCGGCGCTTCGTGGATATCCAGTACGAACGGAGCGAAGACCTGCGTCGCGGGACTTTCCGCGTTCGCGGCGACATTCTCGAAATCTATCCAACCTATGAAGACAACGGCTATCGCATCGAAATGTGGGGCGACCAGATCGATAAGATTCGCCAGATCGATCCCCTGACCGGCGAAATTCGAGCCGGCCACGAAGACCTTGCGCGCGTCCCGATTTATCCGAAGACGCACTATGTGATGCAGCCCGAGCAGCGCGACCGTGCCATCGTCAGCATCCAGGACGAGCTCGACTGGTGGAAAAAAGAATTAGAGAAGCAGGGAAAATTCGTCGAAGCTCAGCGCGTTGTCCAGCGCACCATGTTCGACATGGAAATGATGCGCACCATCGGCTATTGCCACGGGATCGAAAATTATTCGCGCCACCTCAGCGGCCGGTTGCCCGGCGAAGCTCCGCCAACGCTGCTCGACTACGTGCCGCAGGATTATCTCCTGTTCATCGACGAATCGCACGTCACGGTGCCGCAGGTTCGCGGCATGTTTAACGGCGACCGCGCGCGCAAGCAAACGCTCGTGGATTACGGCTTCCGCATGCCCTCAGCACTCGACAATCGCCCGCTTACCTTCGAGGAGTTCGAGCACCGGGTAAATCAGGCGATCTATGTCTCCGCAACGCCCGGCCCGTACGAACTCACAAAATCCGGCGGAGTTTTCGTTGAGCAGGTGATTCGCCCGACGGGCCTCGTCGATCCCGAAGTCGAGATCCGTCCCGTGAAAGGGCAAGTAGACGACTTGCTGGAAGAGATTCGCATCCGAGCCGCAAAAAACGAACGCGTACTGGTCACCACGCTCACGAAACGAATGGCCGAAGACCTTAGCGAATATTTTTCCGAAATTGGCGTACGCTGCCGTTATCTTCATTCGGAAGTCGAAACCCTCGATCGGATTAAAATCCTTCGCGACCTCCGCCGCGGCGAATTCGATGTGCTCATCGGCATCAATCTTCTCCGCGAAGGCCTCGACCTCCCCGAAGTCTCTCTCGTCGCGATACTCGACGCGGACAAGGAAGGTTTTCTCCGCAGCACGACCTCGCTGATCCAAACCATCGGCCGCTGCGCCCGCCACATCGAAGGCCGCGCCATCCTCTACGCGGATCGCCGCACCGACTCCATGAACCAGGCCATCGGCGAAACCAATCGGCGCCGCGCCAAACAGGTCGCCTACAATAAGGAGAACAACATAACCCCGCAATCCATCATCAAGGGCGTGGACATGGAACTCGCCCAGATTGTCGAAGCCGACTACGTCACCGTTCCTCTCGATACTGTCGGCCTTGATGCCGCCGTCTCCAACGTCAAATCCGAAGCCCAATTGGCCGAGTTGCTGCAACAACTGGAAACCCAAATGCGCGAAGCCGCCAAGAAATTCGAGTTTGAAAAGGCCGCGCAGATTCGCGACCGCATCCGCTCCCTCAAACAACAGGACCTCGCCGGGCTCTTCGGCAAGTCGGAAGAATCTTCCGTTTCCGACACCGTGAAATGACCCCGGACGCAGATCATCCGGTTCGCAAGAGCATTCGGCTGGCTCCTGACCACTACAAACAGCGGCGAGCCTATTTCGTAACTGTGTGCACGCACGAAAACAAATGCCTATTGAGTCAAATGGATGGACAATCCGTCCGCCTTACAACGCATGGTGAACTCGTTCGTTCTGTTTGGCTAGAACTTCCGTATCGGATCGCGGGGTTGGCGCTTGACGAGTACATCATTATGCCCAACCACCTTCATGGCATCCTCTGCTTTGTAGGGAACGGGCTCGTCCGTCCCTCTTCGGCAACCAAACCAGCGAACGAACTCTCCTTACCTAATGTAATGCGCGTCTTCGAATCCGTCTCCACCGTGAAGATAAACCGCGCGTTCCGCACGCCCGGCTTCGTCTTATGGCAACGAAGCTATTTCGACCACATCATTCGTGACGCCGATGACCACGATATTCATCGAAGGTATATTTTGGAAAACCCTTCTCGATGGGCGGCGAAACGACCGACCTTCCGCCGGGCCTCGTCCTTGGAATAACGAACAATCATCCAACCCTTTGTAGGGGCCGGGCTTGCCCGGCCCCTCTTCGATCTCAGCCGCACCACTCACTTTCGCCGTCGCTCGAGGGGCGGAGCGAGCTCCGCCCCTACAAAAGCAGCGCGCCCTTACACCAAACCACGGCGCAAATCTTCCAACTTGTAAAACGTCTCCCGCCAATAAATGCCGCCTTGGCGCAAGGTGATCACTGTCGAGCGCAACAACATGTAGGTGAACAGCATCGCGCCCAGCGGCAGCGTGAGGCAGTACCACGGCGAAACACGCATCACCACGTCCCCGCCCATGTGCAAGCCCAGCCCCACCACTACGGCAATCCCCGCCAACACCTGCACCCACCCGTGGCCAAACGCCAGCCCCAAAAACGGCGCCACGTTGAACAGCAGCATGCCCGCAATCTGCAGCGCTACCATCCCCACCCGGAATCCCGCAGCGGCAAAAAAATTCTTCTCCAGGCCGCGAATCAGATTCCGCAACCCCAAATGCCATTCCACGCTGACCGCATCCTGTGCGATCCCCACGCCCGAGTGGAAGCCCGCCTGCTTTACCAGCTTGCCCAGCTTCATGTCGTCGATCACTTCCATCGCCAGCCGCCGGTGAGTTCCGCACGCCTCATAAGTGCTGCGCCTCAGCATCTGGAACGCGCCGACTCCCACGTACGCGCGCGAGTCTGGATTGCTCACTGCATGCAAATCGGTCGCCAATTGAAACCCCATCATGAAAAAGGAAATCACCACCGTATCCCAAAACCCGCTGCGCACCACATCCCCAGCCAGGGTGAGATGATCGAATCCGCGCTGACGTGCAAGCGCCACAACGCGCCGCAAAGCATCCGGCCGGAACTTCACATCCGCGTCAGTAAACACCAGCCACTCGCCGCTCGACGCTTCATACGCTTTCTGAAGTGCGTGCGGCTTCCCCAGCCAGCCCGCGGGCAATTCGCGCACATGCACCACGCGAAGCTGCGGGTGGTTCGCTGCGAACTCATCCAGGATGCGGGCGGTCGCATCCGTTGAGCGGTCGTCGACCGCCACAATTTCCAGGTTGGGATAATCCACCGCAACGAGCGTCGCCAGCGCGCCCGGCAATTTTTCTTCTTCATCCCGCGCCGCAAACAGCACGGAAATCCGTGGGCAATCGCCATCCACCGTCGGCGCGTAATCCTTCAGCCAGGGCAGCCGCAGCGCGCCATACGCCACTTTTAACCCATAAGTCATCCAGAAGAGTGCGACGAGTCCGAAGAGAAAGAGCCAGAAGAGATGCATGCGGATTGGAGTCGGATGCCAGCCTCGGGGTATCCTAGCATGGATGCCGAAGACCCTGGCCATTCTCGGTGCAGGCCGTGTGGGACGCGCGTTGGGCCGCCTGTTGCACGAACGCGGCTGGCGTGTGGTCGTCGTCGCCGCGCGCTCTGAAGCCACCGCCCGTAAGGCTGCCAAGTTTATCCGAGCCGGTCAGCCAATCGCGGGGATCTCGCACCAGGCTCTCGCCGCCAGAACCATCCTGGTGAGCGTGCCGGATGACGCCATTCCCGAGGCCGCTGAGCAGCTCGTTCGCATTGGCGGACCGCAGCTTCGCAAGAAAATCGTACTTCATACCAGCGGCGCTTGTGACGCCTCTGCTTTGCAAGCGGTGCGCGAATTCGGCGCTTTCGTCGGCTCCATGCACCCTATGCAGACGTTTAACGGCGTCACTGTCCCGCCTCTTGAAGGAAAAATCTTTGCGATCGAAGGTGACGCCCCCGCCGTGCGCGTTGCCCGTTCGATTGCGCGTTCGCTTGGCGGCGTCCCTGCAAACATCACCGCCGAAAAGAAAGCGCTGTACCACGCGGCCGGCGCGTTCGCCGCGGGCATGGTGCTCGCTCTGGAAGAAGCCGGTGTGCAAATGTTAAAAACTGCCGGGCTGGCACGACGCGAAGCACTACAGGCGCTGCTCTCGTTGTCGCGCCAAGTTTTAGAGCACTACGAAAAGCTGGGACCGCACAAGGCCTGGACCGGCCCGCTCTCGCGCAGCGATTATGGCGTTGTGGCCGCAAACGAAGAAGCCATCGCGAAGTACCATCCTGAATTTCTGGAAGCGTATGTCACGGTCAGCCGCCTTTCCGGCCACGTCCTGGCCGCCGATCCCTCGGCTGTCCTTGGCCATCTGGAAAAACTTCCGCGTCATTCTCAGCTGCTTTCCAAATCCAAAGGGGGCTCCGCTTGAGTTCACTGCAAATTCCCATTCAGCACAGCGCGCTGAAAAACGGCTTGCGCGTGGTTATCGCGCCGGACGCGACTGCGCCGGTGGTCACCGTCGGCGTCTATTACAAGATCGGATTCCGGCTGGAGCCGCAGGGCCGCAGCGGTTTCGCGCATCTTTTCGAGCACATGATGTTCCAGGGATCGGAAAACGCTCCCAAGATGCAGCACATCAAGCTGATCAATTCCAGCGGCGGCGTACTGAACGGCTCGACTATGTACGACGTTACGAACTATTATGAAGCGGTTCCCTCGAACGGATTGGAACGCGTTTTGTGGCTCGAAGCTGACCGCATGCGCGCTTTGAAAGTTGATGACGAGAACCTTCGCAACCAGCGCGACGTGGTCAAGGAAGAAGTCCGCGTTAACGTTCTCAACCAGCCCTACGGCGGGTTTCCCTGGCTCGATATGCCGCCTGTCGCTTTCCGCAACTGGGCCAATGCGCACAATTTTTATGGCGATTTTCACGACCTGGATGCGGCGAATCTCGCTGACGTGCAAACTTTCTTTAATACTTACTACGTCCCGAACAACGCGGTTCTGCTGATGCTCGGCGACGTCACGCCAAAGGATGGCCTCGCTTTTGCCGAGAAATATTTCGGCTCCATCCCGGCGGGAGCCGCGCCGCCGTTTGCCGATCCGACCGAGCCGCCGCAAAGCGAAGAGCGCCGCGGCCGCGTGGAAGAAAAATTCGGCACGTTGCCGGCCATGGCGATCGCGTACGTACTGCCCGCCCGCCGCACTCCCGATTGGTACGCAATGGCTCTGCTCGATCAAGCGCTGCACGGTGGACGCGCCGGACGCATCCATCGCGAGCTGGTCCTGGAAAAACAGATCGCTGTCGAAGCCGATGGCGGAGTGGACGACATCTTCGGCTTCAATGGCCCCGCGCAGATGACTACGCGCATCCTGCACAAGCCGGAATATTCCGACAGCGGTACGCTGGAGGCGTTCGACGCCGTTATCCGCGAGGTTCAGCAAAACGGCATCAACGAGGACGAACTGCAGCACCTTAAGGTGAAATGGCGGTCCGACTATTACTCCACGCTCGAAGGCGGCCGCGGCGGTTACATGCCGCGCTACGGACTGATGCACCTGCTGGCATGCTTCACGCTCTTCGATAGCGAGCCGGAACTCGTCAACTCCATCCTCGATGGCTTTCTCGCTGTAAAACGTGAAGACATTCAGCGCGTTGCGAAAAAATATCTCGTCCCAGAAAATCGCGCCATCGTATTTCGTGCCCCGGTGAACGTAGGCCAGAAAGAAGCCGCGTAATGGCTTCCAGCGCACCTGAATATTCCGCCGCTGTTCCGGCGCTTACCGCCGAACGGCCCGTCACCTGGCCCAAGCGCGCTCGCGCGCGCCTCGCGAACGGCCTCGAAGTTGTTCTGGCAGAAGCGCATTCCATTCCGAAATTTCACGGGGAACTATATTTTCGGGCCGGCAACGCAATTGTTTCCGATCGCTCCACGGGCTTCGCGGAAATGACTGCTACCCTCGTGCGCACCGGCACTTCCAAACGCGCGAGCCGCCAGATCGAAGAAGACCTCCGCCGCCTGGGCGCCGATCTGGGCAGCAGCGCCGGACAGGACACCAGCGCGATTGGCTTCGCCGGGCTGAGCGAATTCGCCGAGCCGCTGCTGCAGTTGGTGGATGAACTGGCTCGCGAAGCGTCCTTTCCCGAAGGTGAATTCGAGCGCGAACGCCGCCAGAAGCTTGAAGAAGTAAAGCTCGAGCGCACCTCGCCCGGCTTCCTCGCCGGAGAACGGCTGCGTAAAATTCTCTTCGGCGCGCACCCGTACGCGCTCGTTTCGCCCAGCGAAGCGCAGGTGGCCGCGTACAAACGCGACGACCTGCAAACCGTTTATCGGGAAATCTACACGCCCGAAAATGCACTGCTGATGCTGGTGGGTGATTTCGATCCGCAGTCGATGCTGAAAACGATCGAAAAAACTTTCGGCAGCTGGTCCGGCAAGAAACCTGCCGCGAAGGAGTTCCCTGCTCCGCCAAAGCCCCAGGGCCGTCGCGTCTATCTCGTCCACAACCCCGGCTCGGTGCAGACGCAAATCCTCGTCGGCTGCCACTCCATCACGCGCAAGGATCCAGATTGGCTGCGTCTCGGACTGACGAACAGCCTTTACGGCGGCGCATTCAATTCGCGCCTGGTGATGAATATCCGCGAAGACAAGGGCTATACCTATAGTCCGCGCAGCAGCGTCCATCCGTTGCGCCAGCACGGCTATTTCTCGGTTTCCGCCGCGGTGCGCAATGATGTTGTTGCGGCTTCCCTCACTGAAATTTTCTACGAACTCGACAAGCTTCGCTCGCTGCCCGTTCCAGACGCCGAACTTGCCGACGCGCAGAATTACCTTACCGGCGTTTTTTCCATGGGGCTGGCCACGCAGGAGGGCTTGCTATCTCAATTCTCCACGGTTGAGCTGAACGAACTTCCCGCGGACTATCTGGAAACTTATCGAGATAAGATCCGCGCCATCACTTCCGCAGATTTGGTGGCCACCGCGCGAAAATATTTCGATTCCGCGAACATGCAGATCGTAATTGTCGGCGACCGGGCGCAAATCGAAGGTCAGGCAGCCCTTTTCGGCGATCTCTCCGTCTTCGACAACCAGGGCAACCAACTCGCCAGTTAGTTTCGAGGGCGAGACGGCCCGCCTCAGAAGGCGGCCCCTACAAATGCTGTTCTGGGAATGCCAATCGGGAGATTGGCGCGTCTGCGCAAGCCGGGCCGGGCAAGCCCGGCCCCAACAAACATACGGGCCGAGATTGCTGCCCTATTGTTGCTTTAGCTACGTCATTCTGGCATTATCAGCGAATGCTCTGGCAGCGGTATCACCCTGCGCATTTCTTCTGTATTCTCGCGCTGGCGTTCTCCCTTGCTCCCGCAGTGTTTGCCAAGAAAAAGCCTCCCACCCATCCGATCAACATCAACACCGCGGGGGCCAGCGAGCTCCAGCAAGTTCCCGGCATCGGTCCTTCCACGGCGCAGAAGATACTGGACACCCGCAAATCCTATGGGAGATTCAAGACAGTCGAAGATCTCCTCTCTATAAAAGGTATCGGCCCAAAAAAACTGGAGAAGATGCGCAAATATCTTACTGTGGGCAAGCCGCCGTCGAAGAAGCAGTCAAACTCTCCGCAAACCGCTGCCGCTCCCGCCAAACCGCCACCAACAAAATCCCCAGCCAAGCAAACGGGCACACCTGCACCCACTGCCAGCGAAGACGAAGAACCATAAACATATCTGCCCTGCCCACGTCTACCGTTCCTGCCAATGCTTCAGGGCCAAATTTTACGCAAAATTGTCACCCTGAGGGCTGCGTCGTTTGCAGACCGAAGGATCTCAACCGAACTTCGAAGTAGGTTGTTAAGGCTGAGATCCTTCGCCCATCTCCGGTTTGTGGAGTCCGGTGCTTACAGTTACCAAGTGAATTCCACCGGAGTCCAAAAACCGGACCTCGTCGGATGGTCTCAGGATGACAACGCGTTTGTGGCCGCGCTGCGTTGGGAAAAACAAATCAGTGCGTGTTGGTCTTACGAACGCTGGTGCGTCGGCTTTTGGGTGGAAAGGTTCAGCGGGACCTGGTCGGCGATGCGGATGCCGTAGCCTTCGAGGGCCACGACCTTCTTCGGATGGTTTGTTACCACGCGAATGTCTTTCAATCCCAGGTCAATCAGAATCTGCGCGCCGATGCCGCTTTCATGCTGCACCATGCGCTGACGCGCCGGCTCGCGATCCAGTTGGCCGCGCGAATGAAAATGAATCTGCGGCAGTTGCCCCGGCGTCTCTGCATTCTCAATGGTGAATCCGCGGCCGGTGTGGTGAAGGTACAAAAATACGCCTCGGCCTTCCTGCGCAATTCTTTCGAGAGACTTTGCCACCAGATCCGAGCAGTCGCACGCGGTCGAGCCGAAGACATCTCCGGTCAAGCAGTGCGAATGCACGCGCACCAACGGCGGCGCCGTACCTTCCAGCAGGTCGCCTCGAACCAACGCAACGTGCTGGTCGTGGTCCACGTCGCTTGAATACGCGATCATCTTGAACTCGCCGAAGCGCGTCGGAACCACCGCCTCCGCCACGCGGCGGACGTAGCGCTCATGCTGCATGCGGTAGCGGATCAAGTCCGCGACAGTGAGCATTTTCAAACCATGCTCGCGGCAGAAATCCACCAGTTGCGGGACGCGCGACATCGTGCCGTCTTCATTCATGATTTCGCAGATGACGCCGGAGGGATTCAGCCCCGCGATGCGCGCCAGGTCCACGCTTGCTTCCGTCTGGCCCGCGCGCACCAGGACTCCGCCGTTTCTGGCGCGCAGCGGAAACATGTGGCCGGGCCGGGCCAAATCCTGGGGGCGGGTCTTCGGATCAATCGCGGTGAAGATGGTAATGGCGCGGTCGGAGGCGCTGATGCCCGTGGTGACGCCCACTTTGGCATCAATGGCTTCACAAAAGGCAGTGCCATGCACGGAGGTGTTGATGGGCGACATCAGCGGGAGGTTAAGCTCGTCGCAGCGCTGCTCGGTAAGCGCGAGGCAGATCAGGCCGCGTCCGAATTTGGCCATGAAGTTGATCGCTTCCGGGGTAATCTTTTCGGCGGCCAGGGTCAGGTCGCCTTCGTTTTCGCGGTCTTCGTCGTCCACCAGGACGATCATGCGTCCCTGGCGAATCTCTTCCACCGCCTCTTCGACGGTGGCAAATCCAATCCGGGTGTCGCTCATAGGTTCAGGATAAAGTTATCTAGCGGATGTGTAAAGTGGAGACGACGCAGGGAGAAAGGTGGAGAGTGGAGCAGGAATGTCGGCGCGCCGACATTTAAAGTAACGCTTGAAGGTAATTTTTTGCTAAATACCGGGACTACACGAAATTTGTAAGAGGCGTGATTGCAACACTTAGAGGGAAAACATTCGAAATGATTTCCACAGGGATTCGAATGATTTCCCGTTTTGGAGCGCGGCGGCTAGGTCAGCGACCAGCCGAAGAGCGTGAGCGCCATAAAAATTGCCAAGGCTCCCAGGCTCACCATCGACAATGTTTTTCCGTTGCCGAGCAGCAAATTCCGCGTTTCCGCCTTGCAGCAGAGCACGGTGGCGACAATCAGAATCGCGCCCCAGGAAATAGCGCACGGCAATCCGGGATACAAGGCCAGGGTAGCCAAGGTTTTCTCCGAGGGCTGGCCGGCGGGAATCCACCAGGGCAAAATCGGCGCAAATCCAGCCGCGAGCACAAAGGTCAAAATCTTGCGGCTAATCCAGCTGCGAATCTTGGTAACGGGCTTTGCCTTGCGTACCTGGCGCCAGACGTAGAACTCCCACATGAGCAATCCCGCAGCCAGTGGCATCCATCCATAGACGCTGGTTTGCCGGTCTACCCACAGCCAGGTTCGGAAAAAATGGCCCGAGGGATGGGTGGCCGCCATTTTGGGGAGCAAAAGCCACCCGGCGACTTCGTTTCCGATCACAGCCAAGAGAATCACCAGCAGGCTGGTGAGCTGAATCCACTCATAGCTCGGCGACTTCCCACAGCGCGTGCATACAGGACGCTCTGGAAGAATTCTCAGACCGCAATGCTCGCAATACACGGCAACCTCGCTTTTCCCCGGTTGGGGACACCGCCCCAGCAGCAAGAAGCCTACGCTGCGGGGAAGGCCGCGCCTACTGGTCGCATGTGCAGGCCAAGGCAAACGAACGGCCATTGCCCGAAAGTCGCAATTTGATTTACTAGTCCGGCTGGCGCGGGTTGCCATTTATGGGGTCAAAAAGAAAGAGGGCAGGCGAGAAGCCTGCCCTCGGTGGATTAGTTGAACGTTCTCTTAGAACTGCAGGAACAGAGAGAACTGGATCTGCCGCGACGAACCAAAATCGCCAGTCGGGAATCGGGTGCCGCCGATAATACCGAGGGATTTGCTGGTGGCGGTGAGCACGGGATTGCCGAAATTGGGATGGTTGAAGACATCGAACATGTCGGTTCGGAACTGCAGGTTGAGTCGCTCGGTGATCTTGGTGTCCTTGGTAACCGAGAAATCGGTATTCACGAAGTCTGGTCCGCGGAGAGCGTTTCGGCCAAGCGTGCCCGGATGGCAGGTGCCCGGGACAATCGGATAGGTGGAACCTCCCGGGACCGTGGGAGTGCTGTTGAAGGTGCACGGCACTGCAATCGTGGCGTTTGCAGTCGTCGCACACGCTGGGATGGCCGGAGCACCACCGGCAGGAGTCCCATTAAAGGGTTCACAGAGAACGGCGTTGCTGAACCAATTGGATGGGTTCCCGGAGGTTTGAATCGGGGCGAGGAGATCCGGCCGGACGGTCAGCGAGATGCCTGGACCCGGGCCGATGGAGAGCGTGGGATTGAGCGGGCTGCCGCTCTGGGCCTGGAAGAAAAGGCCAACCTGCCAGCCGGAGATAAGGCGATTGCCCTTGAAGGGAAACTGGTAGAAGCCGCTGAGAGCAAAGCGATTTCGGACGTCGAATTCCGACAGTCCACGATCGCCGCGCGGGTTGTAGGCGTTCTGGATGATGTAAGTCTCACCCGTAGAGAGAGAGTTGTAGTCGATGGATTTGGAATAGGTGTAGGTGGCGAGAAATTCGAGGCCGCGGGAAACATGCTTGTTCGCGGTGATCCAGACAGCGTTGTAGCTGGAATTGCCGCCACTGTTGATCTGGTTGATAGTTCCGTACGGGCAGTTAGGGTTGGGCGCCTGGCATTGTGGCGGAATGATCGGGCTGGTGAGTGGCAGCGCGGGGAACGGCCGCGTGGAACCATAGAAGCCGTCGGTGACCAGCGGCTGATTGATGTTCTGGGTGAGCTGCAGATGCGTGCCCTTCACGCCGATATAGGCAACTTCCAAACCGAGGTCCTGGGTGATTTCGCGTTGAATCGAGAGGTTCCAATCCTGGGCGTAAGAATTATCAAAACCAGGATTGATGGCAATTGGACCAAGGCTGGTGCCAACAACCGCGGCGCTGGGGTTTTCGGCGGTGATGGAATTGGAGGCCGAACTCGCGGAAATGGGCACAGCAAACGGCGGGTTGCTGCTGAGTGGCGACACGATGTTGGTGGTCGGGGCTTGGGTCATGATGGCGTAGGCTCCGCGGACGGAGGTCTTGCCGTTCTTGAAGGGATCCCAGGCAAAACCGATGCGCGGCTGGAAGTTCAAGTTGTTCTGCTGGTAGGGCTGTCCAGCGGCGACGAGATTGCCGGTGAGTGGGTCAACGTTGGTGAAGCGGCCGATGGATTCCGACGGCGTGGCATTCCAGGCATAGCGAAGGCCAATGTTGATGGTCAGGTTGGGTTTCCATTTGAAGCTGTCCTGCGCGAAGACGTCGTAGGAAGGCGCGAGGATCTTGTCGTTTCCGGAGCCGAGTTGGACGGTAAACGCGTTTGCCGAATCCGCCAGGAAGTTGGCGACGGAACTGTAGGAGAGGCTGCCGATATTTAGGGCGATGTTGTTGTTGTAGGCGCGGCGAATCTCGCCACCAAACATGAAGGTGTGGCGGCCTTTGAGCCAGCTCAACCCGTCGTTGAGGACGAAGGTGGTGTCGCCACGACCCTGGGGTTCGTTCAGAGGGCCGCCAAAACCGATGGTGCCGCCGACGTTGAAGAACGGAAGGCCGGAGGCAACCGGAGAGCCCGCAGGCATGGTTATGTCAAAATTGGCGGGATCGAGCAGCCCATTGGGGGTGAAGGTCAGATGAATGCGGTTAAAGCCCAGGCGAACCGTATTGTTGAGCGTGGAAGAAAAGGTGTGGTCTTCGCTGAAGCTGAGCAATTGACGGAAACCATCGCGCGTATCTCCAAAGCCGGGGATATTCGCAGCGATGGCGCCGCCGGCTGTGGGTTCCTGGCGGAGGTCCTTTTGCACGACATAGTAGAAGTGAAAGCGGTCGGTTTGGCTGAGTTCATAGTCAATGTCGCCTGAACCCTGGTTTAGCGAGACATTAGCGACCACGCCGCCACTGAAAAGGTTAAATGTGTTGGGGTCCGTTGGTGTCGTCGAGCTTCCTGGCAAGTTCGCGACAGGTATCAACGGGAGCAGTTTCTGAATGGCCGTGGCAGTTGGGGGCACCAAAGTTGCCCGGTCGTTCACGCTGGGCACAGTGGTCGAAAGGGTGAGACTTTGGCTTTGACGCAGCCCTTCATAGGCGAGGAAGAAGAAGAGCTTGTTCTTGAGGATAGGGCCGCCAAAATCCACACCGAAATCGTTACGGCGGAAGGGAGACTGGATGAGCGGCTTGCCGGCGGGGGTTTCACGAGCGTTGAAGAAATTGCGGGCGTCGAGGGCGTTGTTGCGGATGAATTCGAACAATTCGCCGTGATACTCGTTGGTGCCGGAGCGAGTGGCCAGGTTGACGATGGCGCCGGAATTCCGGCCATACTGGGCGGGAAACGAGGAATTGTCGATTTTGTATTCGGCGAGAGTATCGATGGGGGGTTGAAAGGTAATCTGGTTCTGGACGTTGTCGTTGAGGTTGACGCCGTTGACGAGCCAGTTGGTGGTGTCTTCGCGCTGACCGGCGGTATTGATGCCAAACGAGCCTTGCCCGCGCAACGGAGCGGAGAGAAATCCGTTTGCCGGAGGAGTGATCGTCCCAGGTGTCAGCAAACTGAGATCGGTGAAGTGGCGGCCATTCAGGGGAATCTGTTGCACCGTTTTGTCGTTGAGTACCTGGCCGATTTCGTTGGTGCTGACGTCCACCAGGGGCGCCGTGGCGACAACTTCCACGACCTGGGAGCTATTGCCGATAGTGAGGCTGACGTTCTTTGTGACGGTGGTAGCTACGTCCAGCTTTAGCCCAGTCAAAACTATTTTTTGAAAGCCCGAGGCGGTGATTTCCAGTTTGTAGAGACCAATCTGCAGCGAGGGAATGAGATACGCTCCCGAAGAGTCGGTGGCGGTTTCGGTTTGGATGCCGGTTGCATCATTGGTAGCGACAATCTTTGCGTTTGGCACCGCGGCGCCCGCCGGGTCGGTGACGGTTCCCTGGAGTGTTGCCGTGGATTGCGCATTCGCCGGCCACACCACCGCGAGAAGGAGCACGAACAAAAATAGAGCGTGAACTATGGATCGATTGGATAGAGCGGTACCCTGCGATCTTTGCATCGTTTTAACCCCTTGTATTTTTTCGCGGTCTGGCGCGCGCGGACCCCTGTGGTTTACAAGCTCAGACCGCTCGTACTCGCAGTGAGCCCTCTTTGAGGGCCGGCTGGACCTGGAGGACCGGCGGGGCCACATCCCGCCACCCGAGAAAGCGTATGGCAATTCTGTTGCCAGATTCCCATTTTGGAAGTGTTGTTAAGCACTGGAGATTTAGAAGCTTAGCTCTGCTAAAAGTAAGTTCCGCAATGCGTAGGAAATATCTATGTGGGATTCTGTAACCGCTTATGAAAAATCACACCTCGGGATACGGCGACTCAGGTGTTTACCTGATGCTGTGGGGTGAAGAACTCGTCGGATTAGAATCTCGGATCATTGGCTTCCCTTCTCAGTGACAACACTCCGAGCACGCGCTCAAGAACCCGCGGCAGCGCCTCTCTCCTCCGAGGCCTTTCGAGAGGAGGTGGCGCAACTTTGCGGTTTTAAAAAGGTGCAGCCGCCGGTAACAATTGGAAGTAATAAACTGAAAATGGCCCTCGCGCGGGAGGCGTTGAGTTCCGCGGGCATCAGAAACTTAGCAGCAAGAAACTGCTAACCCAAGACCCAGGTACCAAACACCGGAATCTGGGGTGCCCCCGTCTCTCTACTTTCACGCAAATTGTTGGAGTGATATCCTCACCACGGCTTGCGGGTCAAGAAAATCCAAATGCTTAAACCCGGGCCACCCGCAGGACAAGACTAGAGAAAAGTCAAAACCCGCACCCTTGAAAACCACAAGGGTGCGGCACCCAAAATCGCGTCCGCGGTGATTCTGCCGGCTGTCCGCCGAGCAACAGTGTTCATGAAAGTCGAACCCAAAACACAAACCCGTTTACCGGGCAGCCGCCGCCAGAGTTTCTTTTTTGCGTGCTTCTTTCCAGAGGGCGATATAGGGCTTGAGGTCGTCCATCATTTTGGCGAATTGGTTTAGGTCGAGGGATTGGGCGCCGTCGCTGATGGCGCGTTCGGGGGCTGGGTGGGCTTCGACGATTAGGCCGTCGGCGCCGATGGCTACGCCGGCGCGGGCCAGGGCGGGCACCAGGCTGCGCTTTCCGGTTGCGTGGCTTGGATCGAGGATCACCGGAAGGTGCGTCAGTTCGTTCAGGACGGGAATGGCGGAAATGTCGCAGGTGTTGCGGGTGGCGGTTTCGAAGGTGCGGATGCCGCGCTCGCACAGAATTACATCGGGATTGCCGTGGGCGACGATGTATTCGGCGCTCATCAGCAGCTCTTTGATGCTGCTGCTTAGGCCGCGCTTCAGCAGGATGGGCCGGCCGCACTTTCCGAGGGCCTTCAGGAGCATGAAATTCTGCATGTTGCGGGCGCCGACCTGCATCACGTCGGCGTACTGCGCCACCAGATCAACGTCGCGGTCGCCCATTACTTCGGTGACGATCGCCAGGCCGGTGGCTTTCTTTGCTTTTTGCAGGAGCTTGAGGCCTTCCTCTTCCATGCCCTGAAAATCATAGGGCGAGGTGCGCGGTTTGAAGGCACCGCCGCGCAGGAACTTTGCGCCAGCCTTGGCTACCGCTTCGGCGGAGCGCATGATTTGGTCTTCGCTTTCGACGGAGCACGGCCCTGCGATTACGGCGAAGTCGTCGCCGCCGATTTCGGCGCCGTTGACCTTGATGCGCGTTTTTCCCGGGCGGAACTCTTTGCTGACGAATTTGTATGGCGCGGTGATGCGCACCACCTTTTCCACCTGCGGCATCGCTTCCACCGATTCCATGCAGGCGGTGACGTCGCCGACGCCGACTACGCCGATGACAACGCGCTCCTCGCCTTCGATCGAGTGCACCTTGTAGCCGTAGTGCTTGACGATGCCGGTGACTTCGTCGATCTCTTCCCGCGTTGAATGGAGCTTCATGGAAATAATCATGTTCGCGTCTTCCCTTTCGTCTTGCGCCTTTTTGAGGATTCGGCCGCGCAAAATAAAAAAGCCCACTCGGTGCGAGTGGGCCAAAAGTCCTGTGATGCTCTCGAACTAGACGCTGGCCACTCGCACCCGGATATTCCGGTACGTAAATCGCCACGCGTAGGCATAAAACGAGAACGTCATGAAGAGGAGTTTACCGGAATTGAGGGAAAAGGCAAGGGCGGGCGGGGCGGTGGAGGGGAAAAGCGCACAGCCAGGAATGGCTGTGCCACAGGGCGGAAGGCGGCCGCTACAAATACTTGACGCGGGTTAGTAGAGGAGGATGGCTATGCGGAAACGGGTGAAGCCGCCGGCGGAGCCGTTGGCATCGCAGGCGCCGACTGCGGCGGCGTGATATTTGCCGGTTCGCAGTTTCTGTTCGATATCCGAGGGCAGAATGTTCAAGCTGGAGGTTTCGTACCGCAGCACGGCAAAGGGTTGCTGGCCGGCCCAACCGCGATCCATTCCGCAGGTCTTTCGCGCGTCCAGCGCCGCGTCCACGACGCGCATCCCGCGGGCCGCAAGTTGCGAATCAATGTGCGATTCCTGCTGCTCGATGCTGAGTTGCGGGACGCCGACCGAAAAATCCTGCACGGCGAACAACAGGTTTCCGCTTTGCACGACGGCGATGCCGATGGAGTTCAATTCCCTGTCCAGAAGATTCGCGCGGTGCGGCGGCGAATTCATCCATTGGACATGCAGTCCCTGAGGCGAAGGCCCTTCGGCGACGTTCTCCGCAATCAGGCTGAAACGCGCGCCGGCTTCCATCGCGCGGATCTGCAAAGGTTGCTCACCGGGAAACTGGTGAGAGAGCGCACTGAGCTGCGACATCCGCAACGCGTGCAAACGGGCGGCAGCGGCGAGATTGGAGTCCCACTGAAAGGGCTGTAAGCCGATGGCAACGCGATCGTGATTCGCGGCGTTGAGCAAGATGGATTCCGGCGAATTTCCCTGGGGGCGCGAGGGCGAAGCGGCGGCGTGCAATTCGGGGGTCAACCACATGGCGCCGAGCAACAGCGCGGTGAGCAGGGTGAAGAGGCGAAGCATAGTACGCATAATGAATACTCCTGCAACTATTGAACACGATGGGGATGTAAAGGGTTTGGGGGAAAGGGTCAGGCGTTTACAAAGGGAAAGCTGGCCGGGAGGACAGGGGAGGAGGTTTGCTAAATGTAGCGGCCGGCTTCAGCCGGCCAAGACTGCCACAGACGGGGCCACCTGAAGGTGGCCGCTACAGTTTAGCCGCGGACGTGGACGGCGCTGAAGCTGAGGACTACGTGGCCGCCGGGAGTGGGCCGGCCGAAGCTCATCATGGGGCGGAAGCGTGAAAAGAGCAGGACCTGGTCGAGGTGATGCCGCACAGCCGGTGTGTCGGGCCCAACAATGATTTCGTAGGTGGACATCTCGCCTTGTGCATCCACGATGACGTCGACCAAAAGTTCATGCTGCAAGCCGACGTCGGGATGCTGCATCTCCGCCGAAGCGGGCATGCTGGAGAGAGAAATCAACTCGGCGGGCTGGAGCAGCGACGTGGGGACGTCGTTCGGATCCGCCTGCACCGAGATTCCCGGCAGCATCATCTGCAAGACAAAGACGAAAATCACGATGGCCGAGAAAAATCCTCCGGTCGCGGGGACCGTGAGCGGACGAAACACGTTGTCCATCAAAATTTCCGAGCGGTCTTTCACCCACTGCCACCGGCCGCTCCAATCCTGGGTAGGCTGCGACTGCGCGGCCGCTACTTTAATTTTTACGGCGAGATCGCCGGGAGGGACGGCGCGCGGGACTCGCGACATCAAAACCGCCAGCTTGCGGTAGCGCTGCAACTCTTCGCGGCACGATTCGCAAATTTCCAAGTGTTGGCGGATGGCTACGCGCTCTGCCGAGCGCGCCGCCGATACACTCGCATCGTCCAGATAACCGGCGAGGCGGCGATGGACTCTATCGCACGTCATGGTTGCTCCTCGCGCGCTGTCTGCGGGCGCGTCATATTTTCTGCCGTTTCCGGCGTCGAAACCCGTACGTAGGCCAATTGCAGACCCACCTGATGCGGGGAGTAGTTCGTTCCCCCCGCGATTGCCGCAGCCTGGCGGACCTCTTCGGCACGGTGCCAATGCGTTTCGGAAGACTGCGTGTCGCGTTCGGCGGCTTTGTTCTCCAGCGATTTTTCCGCCAGCAGCGGCTGCAAAATTTCTTTCAACGAGCGGCGGCCGCGGAGGATGCGCGACTTCACGGTGCCGACGCTGCATTCGAGGACTTCCGCGACTTCCTCGTAGCTAAGGCCTTCAATGTCGCGCAAGATCACGGCGCTGCGGAAGACGTCGGGGACCTGCTGGAGAGCGCCCTGGACTGCCACTTGGATTTCGTGGGCAGCGAGCTGCTCGAACGGAGTTGCGCTTAGATCTTCAATCTCGATTGGGGCGCAGCCTTCGGCGGGCTCGGCGTCGATGGAGACGTTTTTCTGATTGTGGCGCTTGAACCAGCGGCGGTGATTCAGGGCTTCGCGAATGGCGATGCGATAGAGCCAGGTTTTCAGAGAGCTGCCCTGGCGAAAGCTGCGAATTCCTTTGAAGGCTTTCAAGAAAACTTCCTGCGCGGCGTCGGCGGAGTCGGCGGTGTCTCCCAGCATCCCGAGGATCAGGTTGTAGACGGGAGCGTGGTAGTGATTGACGAGCCAGTCGAATGCGGTCTCGGAGCCGGCTTGCAGCTCAGTGACAAGCTCGGATTCGTCTCTACCCCACGAGAGTGCGCTGGCCCAATCGGACACGGTCGGCCTTTCTGCCCCACCCGCGAATGGCAACCTGGGGCTTGCTGGCACTGCTGGGTTGGGCATCTCTGCTTACCACCTGCCCCAACCTTTGTCCGCTCTAGGTATTAGACACCGGGGAGCGGCGGAATGTTTCTGGCTCCAGCAATGTGGTGATTTTGGCACCAAGGGAGCTGGAGCGCAATGGCCCACGGGTAGCCCCAACCAAGAGGCCACACCCTTAGAACGGAACAATAGCCGTAACTTGCACATTCTGGGCGGGCTTCGACCACCGCGAAAGGCTTTCAAGGGAGCTCAATCCGCGAAAGCTGGCCCGCCCGCTTTATTTCTTCGGTGGCGGCACCGTTGGAGGCGGGGGAGGAGGCGGCCAGGCCTTCGGGGGATCCTTGGTAGCTCGCTTACCAAAACCCTTGCCCGTTTTAGGCTCCGGGAGCTTGACTGTACTTGACATAGAGCTACCTCCAGTTACGTCAGACGTTAGGTAGGCCACGGGATTGCAAAACTTCTGTTTGGCAGTGAACCAGCAATTCTCGATCGTCAGGCTCGTTGACTTGCAGATCGGACAACTCAATTTCCTTCTTGGTTAGCTCAGCCTGCATAAGATTGAAGGAATCCGGTGTCAATACATCAATCTGGGCCCACAACTGGTCATAGCCCAAGCGGAGTTGAGCGTACTTGCTTGAAATCTTGTTCAGAAGAGTGACGCGCCCGGAATAGTCCAGAACTGGCAGACTGACCGCGAGAACAGCGGACAAAGCCGAGAGAGCTTTCCAGACGATGGCATAGTCATTCCAAACAGTCCAGCCCGCTACGGTCCCAGAAGACGTGATTGCCAGAAAGATCTTGATCCATTTCTCGCGTCGGGCAAACCGGCTGGCTAGCCGGCTCCAGTAGCAGCCGTTCATCTGCGCGGTAAGCAGCGTATTCCAGATTAATTCTCTCATTTGATATTGGTCAACGATAGTAGTTATCGATATTCAATGCAACCGATATGTTTTCAAGTTGCAGGCGAGACGCGCGAAGGCTAAACACGCCGCTCGCTCGACGCGGCAAGAGGCTGGCGGCCGGGCAATCCGCGAGCATGAAGAGCGGACCCACCCTTTGCAAACGTCGCAAACGGTAGGCCACCCAGGAGAGTTCAATCTAGAAAGGCTGCGCCACCCGCCAAGAGGCTACGCCCTTAGAACGCGACAATAGCCTTAACTTGCACATTCTGTGCGGGGATCGGCCGAATGAGGGGGGTGAGTCTTGATCGGAGAGCTAAGACGAAGAGCGGACCCACCCTTTGCAAACGTCGCAAAGGGTAGGCCACCCCAGAGGCATTCAATCCACATAGCGTGCGCCATCCGCTAAGCTTATTTGGAATCGCGGCGATTTGACCACCAAAAATAGAGCGCGATGACAAGTACAGCGCCGAGGAAAATCGTCGGTGCGTGGGAACCGCCGTAGCCGCTCCAGCGCAGTGGATAGGTTTCACGTTCGCGCCATGCGGTCCGGAGAAGCAGCAGCATGAACACGATCCACACCCCAGTCATGAAGTTTCGTTTCATGGAATGTATGGAAGAAAGCTAGCATTGAAGGCAGAGCGGGAACAAGCTGCGTGGTGTTCGATAAAAGCGAAGGCATCCAGGAGAGTTGAGCCCATAGGGTGTACCACCCGCGAAGGGAGCTCAATCCGCGAAAGCTGGCCCGCCCGCCTAATCAGAACGACGCGGAGGGTGGCCTCAGTAAGCACGAAGGTGTTAACGGCGTGCTGGCACAGAAAAGAGGGCAAGCGAAGAGGTGCGGGCGGGTCGGTGGGTGGACGTGACCGTGGGCTGGGTCGTGATGGGTATTGCCACGGTCCCTCCGCTCCATGGCCGACGTTCGCGCGGCGCGAACGAAAGAGAAAATCGGCCATTACGGTCGGGATGACTGACAAAACAGGACGGGTGGCCTGGGACGCCGGCCAGAAGTGGCAACAGATTCACTTGACTTGAGCGTTTAATAGGCATAGAAGGTTAACAACTCGCCACTGCTACCGACGAGTTGGTGCCCCACGGTAGCGCTTACCTGCTGACGCGCGATTTGCCAGGTCAAAGCAAACTGCCCGCTAGCCCGCCACAACGCTGCCTCCATTTACCAGGAGGAGACAATGATCCGCGAATTAACCAAGATGAACTTGGGCCATTTTCTGTTGGTCCGCCGGCGAGGTGCCGGAACCACGATTTGTAGCGCGTTGTTGATCTTGAGTGTGGCGATGCTCGCTGCCGGTCCCTTGCCGGTATCGGCAGCCGGTCCCGACACGGTGCTCGAATGGATCGGAGTCATGAACACCACGGTCCTTGCCGGCGGCACAAATCCGCTTGTAACCAGCCGGGTGGTTGCTCTGGTTTCCGCATCCGTGTTCGACGCGGTGAATGGCATTGATCCGCGTTTTCAGCCGATCCATGTGAGGCCGGCCGCACCGCGCAACGCCTCTCCGCGGGCGGCCGCGATTCAGGCGGCGTATGTCATCTTAGTGGATTTGTATCCGGCCCAGAGTGCTACGCTGACGGCGCAGCGCGACGCATCGATTGCGGCACTGGCCTCCACCGAAAGGGCTAATTCCATCGCCGCCGGGGTCGCCTGGGGACAAACGGTTGCGGACGCCATTTGGGCCTGGAGGCTGACCGATGGGTTTGCACCCGCGCCGCCGCCGTTTCTCGGCGTGCAGAGTATCGTGGGAACACCTGCGGCCATCGGCGCCTGGCGCCCGACGCCGCAGGGGTTGCCCAACCAATTGCCTGGACTGTCCGGGGCGGGACCTCAGTTCGCCACGATGACGCCGTGGGTGCTGAGACGGCCTTCGCAGTTCCGTTTGCCACCACCACCGGGGCTCACCAGCCCGGAGTATGCTGCTGATCTCGACGAGCTGTTTAAGATGGGCGTCTACTCCGGATCGGGGCGCACGCAGGATCAATCGGACCTGGCGCTGTTTTGGGCGGGCAACACTCCGCTTTTTTGGAACCGCATTGCCGCACAGATTTCCGTGGAGCGCGGGCTGTCCTTTACCGAAAATGCGCACTTGTTCGCGTTACTGAATGTCACGATGGCCGACGCCGCAATCGCGTGCTGGGACGGAAAGTACCGCTACGTTTTCTGGCGGCCGATCACCGCGATCCGGGACGGGTTTACCCCCGCGGATTCGGACCCAGCCTGGATACCCTGGCTGGACTTCTTTCCCGGCGGCACTCCAGCGCATCCCGAGTATCCCTCGGGCCATTCCACGGTGAGTGGATCCGCGGCGTTCATCCTGGCCGCCAGATTTGGAGAGAACACAGCGTTTAGTCTCACCTCGGAAACAGCCCCGGGAAAGACTCGTTCGTTTGTGAGTTTTTCAGACGCAGTGGCGGAAATCGCGAACGCGCGCGTGTTCGGAGGCATTCACTTTCGAACCTCCTGCGTGCGCGCAAACACCCTTGGCAGAGCCGTGGCGGACTATGTTTCGAGACACGCCATGCGCGCAACGGGAGACGACGAAGGCGATAAGGAGGATTAGGGTCAGAGCCTCGCAGATTCGCCGCGACCCGGTGGGTGGCCTTCGCTTTTATCGAAGGCCGCCCAGGGGAGCTCAACCCACAGAGGGTGTGCCACCCGCCCACCCGTCGCTTTCGGTTGTTCGAACGAGCAATCGTCCCCCGCTCCGCAATCACAAAGACGCGAAGGGTGACCAGAGTTTCGGCTTGCCCTGAGGCCGGGAAGCGAGGAGGGGAGGGCGGCGTGGTGGGTGTGATCATGAACTCGGTGGGGATCAATATTGCCGGGGTCCCTCCGCTTCATGGCCGACGTTCGCGCGGCGCGAACGAAAGAGAAGATCGGCCATTCCGGTCGGGATGACATGAGAAGAAAAAGAAGAGCCTGCCCCGTACAAAGAGCGTACCGGGCAGGCTATCTGGGCGAAGAGTGGCCCGCATCCCTTCCTGCGTCAGGGCAAGCGGAGGGCGGGCCCTACAAAGACGCCGCGTGGCGGCGTTGTACAGGAGGCGGAGTGGCTACCTTGCGGCGGCCATGGCCTTGACGGGCTCGGGGACGACGCCGAGTTGGTGCATGAGGCCGAGAGCATCCCAATTGACGAAGCCTTCGACGATCTTGCCGTGGTCAAAGCGGCAGATGGTTACGCCGGTGATGGCGAACTGCTTGTTGGTGGGCGCAATGCCGTTGAGATCGCCGTTATGAACGCCGCGGCAGGACCAGCGAGCCACAACAGTTTCGCCTTCCCCAAAAAGCTCTTCGATATTCAGGCGAAGATCGTGGAACGCGTTGCGATACAGATTGACGCGCTTCTTCTCGCTCTCGGGACCTTTGCCCAGATCGGGCGTGGAAGCGTCGTGGTGCTGATACGTTGGGGCTATGAGTTCATCCGCAACCTGCAGATTGCCTTTGTTCCAGAGTTCATCAAAGAGACGGCGGACAACATTTTTATTTTGGTCAGACATGGGGTTCTCCTTAAAGGAAATGCGAGTTACCAGCTCGCGTGCGGCGAACTGGAGTTGTTATGGAACCACTGGCGTCCTGGGTTTGTAGACCTGTACGTCGAACAGGAGGCGGGCCCCGCGCGAGGGAATAGAAAGAAACCCTTTGGGGTTCTACCCTGTTAGCGCTCGATGCGGGACTAGACCTTGAATGAAACTTCGCTGGGAATCGGGACTGGGCGTTTCACGTTGGAACTGCGAAACCTGAATGCATCGTGTGCTTCGCAGGTGTGCAAGTCAAGGACAATCGAAAGTTTCTTTTGGGGCGAAAAATGGAAATGGGAAATGGGGCCACTGGAAGAGCAACGAAGCTGGGAGCGCAGGTGGCGGAGCGGAAGAGGCGTGGTAAAGTCAGTTACCCATGACGACGGAGAAGAGCGGGCATAAGAAACACCGCGGGCTGATGGCGATTGCGGCGCTGAAGTTCGTGAACGGGATCGGGCTACTGGCGATCGGGCTGGGGGCGCTGCATTATCTGCATGGAGACATAGAGAATGACGTCGCACACTGGATGGAACTGCTGCGCGCGGATCCGCACAACCGGTACCTGCTGTGGCTGCTGGAGAAACTTTCCAACGTGGACGACCGCCAACTGCGCCAATTGAGCGTGGGGACGTTTTTTTATTCGGCGCTGTTCTTGCTGGAAGGCACAGGCCTGGCGATGGCGAAACGCTGGGCGGAATACCTGACGATTGTGACGACGGCGTCGTTGATGCCGCTGGAGATGTATGAACTTTATGTGCGTTTGACGTGGCCGCGGGGTGTGGTGTTGGTGTTGAATATTGTGGTGGTGTGGTATTTGGTGGTGGAGTTGAAGAGGACGAAGAAGAGTAAAGAGGGATAGCAGCGATCAGATAACGGGAAGCGCTGAGGCTTCGGCGATTCGTCAGGCGCGATTCCCAGTGAGCTTGGTGGGGATAGATCCTGCCACGGTCCCTCCGCTCCGGCCAGCAAAAAGCGCTGGCCTCCGGTCGGGATGACAGAAAAAGAAAAAATTAGCCGCCGGCGATGGCGCCGATGATGAGGAAGGGTTCTGTGCCGGAGGTGACTTCGGGGGGAAGAGGGGTGTCCCAGGATTCGTGGGAGAGGTCTTCGGCGCAGGCGAAGAAGCGAAGGAACGGGCGGCGCTGTTGAGAATCGTGATCGCGGATGGTGCCGCGGAGCATGGGATAGCGGGCTTCGAGTTCATCCAAGACAGAACGCAAGGTGGGTGGAACGGCGAGTTCGAGAGTGACCTCGCCGTTGACGTGAGCCAGTGTGCGGAGATGCGCGGGGAGTACGACGCGAATCATGGCAGTGGTGGCCGCGTGGATTGAGATTGAAGAGTGAACTTCATTTCACAGGTCTCCTCGGAATACCGCAAGAGCACAGGCTAAAGCCTATGCTACATCGGGATGGCGGCTCGCGGCAGAGATTACTTCATCTAAGTGCAACGGCGCCCGCCTCGGAAGGCGGCCGCTACATAAGATAAGGCGCAATCCGGTAAAAAAATCAGGGGATGGTTTGCACCTCGACGGAGAGAACGCCGGGAAGGTCGCGCACGATTGGGGCCCAGGAGTCGCCCGCATTGGGGGAAACATAAACCTGGCCGCCGCTGGTGCCAAAGTAGACGCCGCAAGAGTCGAGAGAATCAACGGCCATCGCATCGCGAAGGATGTTGACGTAGCAATCGCTCTGCGGGAGACCCTTGGTGAGCGCTTCCCAGTCGTTGCCGCCGGACTTGCTGCGATAGATGCGGAGTTTGCCGTCGGGAACGAAGTGTTCGCCGTCGCTCTTGATGGGGGCGACGTAGATGGTTTCGGGTTCGTGGGCGTGCACGTCAATCACGAAGCCGAAATCAGTGGGGAGGTTGCCGCTGACTTCGTGCCAGAGATCGCCAGAGTTGTCGCTGCGCATGACGTCCCAGTGCTTCTGCATGAACAGAGTGTCGGGCTTTGCGGGATGCATGGCGACGTGGTGAACGCAGTGGCCGACTTCAGCGTTGGGATCGGGAATGTATTGCGAGACGAGGCCTTTATTGATGGGCTTCCAGGTTTTGCCTGCGTCGTCGGAGCGGAAAGCACCGGCGGCGGAAATCGCGATATAGAGGCGATTGGGATTTTTCTTGTCGAGAATGATGGTGTGGAGGCACATGCCACCGGCGCCGGGCTGCCATTTCGGGCCGGTGCCGTGACCGCGCAGACCGGAAAGTTCGTTCCAGTTTTTGCCGCCATCGGTGGATTTGAAAAGAGCGGCGTCTTCGACACCGGCGTAGACGAGATTCGGATCGGTGTGCGACGGTTCGAGATGCCAGACCCGCTTGAATTCCCAGGGATGCTGGGTACCGTCGTAAAACTGGTGGGTGGTTAGAGGCGCGCCGGTTTCTTTCGAGACGTCGTACTTGAACTTGTTGCTTTCCCCCTTGGGGGATCCGTCGGGCGTTTTGGTTTCGCCAGGAGGCGTGCCGGGCTGGAACCAGGTTTTGCCGCCGTCATCGGAACGCTGAATGATTTGACCGAACCAGCCGCTGGTTTGCGAGCAATAGATGCGATTCGGATCCACGGGCGAACCCTTGAGGTGGTAAATCTCCCAACCGGCGAAATGCGGGCCGCTGACTTCCCACTTTTCGCGTTTACCATCGGCCGATAAAATAAATGCGCCCTTCTTCGTGCCTACCAACACTCGAACCTTGCTCATTTGCCTCTGCTCCTTTTCGTGCAATTGATGTAAGTGGTTATCGTTGGAGGATCCGGGAAAACTATCCTACTCCAAATCGGGTGAAAATCATGCTGCCTGGACGCCGGCGCGTTCGACGTTGACCATCCAGGGGATGCCGAAGCGGTCGGTGAGCATGCCAAAGCGATGGGCCCAGAAAGTTTCGCCGAGGGGCATGGTGACGTTGGCGTTTTCGGAGAGTGCGCTAAAGATGCGTTCAGCTTCCTTGATGTCGGTGAGGCCGATGTTGACGCTGAAACCCTGCGGCTTTGAGTAGCGGCCTGGAGGGGCGTCGGAGGCCATGAGCACGGCGTGGCCGATATTGATGCGTCCGTGGAGGATTTTCTTCTGCCATTCGGGCGGAACCTGGCAGGAGGCGGGGGTACCTTCGTGGGTGAGCATTGCCTCGATTTTCCCGCCAAAGATTTTCGCGTAGGTGGTGAGTGCTTCCTCGCAGTCGCCGTTGAACAAAAGATAGGAATTGAATTGCATGATTTGCTCCCTGTTTTAGTTTTCAGTTCTAAGTCTTTAGTTCTAAGTCTTTAGTTCGAAGTTCCCAGACTTTTGCCATTCGAAAACGGAAATGAGCAGCGAAGCAAATCTGGCTAGCCGGCAGCGGCGGCGGGATTTGCGTCTGCTGCTTGCTGGAGTTTGTTGATATCGATTTTGGTCATTTGCAGCATGGCTTGCATGGCGCGCCCGGCACGCTGTGGATCCTTGTCGCCCAGCAGTTGGCCGAGAACCGTGGGAATGATCTGCCAGGAGAGGCCGAACTTATCCTGGAGCCAGCCGCAGCGATCGGTGCGGCCGCCAGCGGAAAGTTTTTCCCAGAGGTCGTCAACTTCCTGCTGGGTTTCGCAGTTGACGAAGAACGAGATGGCAGGGGTGAATTTGAATTGGGGACCGCCGTTGAGGGCGAAGAACTCCTGCCCTTCAATCTGAAAGGTCAGCGACATTACGGAACCCTTGGGACCGGGGCCGGTGTCACCATAGCGGGAGATGTTGCCCATCTTTGAATTCTTGAAGATGGAGATATAGAAGTTGGCGGCTTCTTCGGCGTTGCCGTCGTACCAGAGGAAGGGGGTGATCTTTTGCATTGCTCTATCCTTTCGGTCAACTTGGAATTCTGGCTTGGCACCCAAGAGCACAGCCAGGAATGGCTGTGCCACTGCGGAGGAACCAAAGAGCACAGGCTAAAGCCTATGCTACTTCTAGGCAGCCACTACTTTTTGCCAGCTGCGAGTTTTTTGCCGACTTCCTTGTGGTGGTCGACGGCTTTGCCGGGAGCAAAATCTTCCAGCTCGAAAAATTGACGGACCTCGATTTCGCCTTCTTCGTTCGAGTCGTTGGTGGCGGGAATTTTTCTGGCCCAGTCGACGGCTTCCTGGCGTGATTTCACATTAATGACCCAGTAGCCGGCAATGAGCTCTTTGGTTTCGGCGAAGGGGCCGTCGATGATGGATGTTTTGCCTCCGGAAAAGCGCACGCGGAAACCTTTCGAGCTAGATTGAAGCCCGGCGAGGTCGACGAGGATGCCGGCATTGACCAATTCCTCGTTGTATTTGGCCATGGCGGCCAGAAGTGCTTCACTGGGCATCTTGCCGGCTTCGCTGTCCTTGTTTGCTTTTACGATCATCATGAATCTCATGTTTCAATCTCCTGAAAGATTTATTAACGGTTGAGAAGTCGGCGTGCCGGGCGGCCAGTCCCGCTCTCTAACAGTAAGACGAACGGCGGGGCGAGAATTCGACAGGGCGGCTCATTAAATTTTGGGCAAGCCGTTGATTTCGACCAGGGGGCGGATTTCGACGGTGCCCCAGCGGCCGGCGGGGACCCGTGCGGCGATGTCGATGGCTTCGTCAAGATCTTTGGCATCAATCAGAAAGAAGCCGCCGAGCTGTTCGCGGGTTTCGGCGAAGGGGCCGTCGGTTACGAGGCGCTTGCCGTCCTGAAGGCGGAGGCTGGTGGCGGTGGAAGTGGGTTGAAGGGGGGCGGCGCCGAGGAACTTGCCGGATTCGTGGAGCTGGTTGGCGAACGCGGTGGATTCCACGTAGCATTTTTCCCGCTGTTCCTGGGTGAGCGCTCCGTTTTCTTCGAAGTACATCATGAGCATGTATTTCATGGGTTCTCCTGTGGGCTTTGTGCCGGGGCTGCCGAATGTGGGCCAAGCCGGCACTTTTGGTTGAGATCCTTCGAGGCGCAAACAGCGCGCCCCTCAGGATGACAAAGTTATGGGCCCGGGACGAGTGCGAAATTCTACTCATCCTATTTGTTAATCGAACGGGCGAAACAGAAATCGACAGGGTGCCGTAAGATATTGGGGACTATTCATGGGCACCGCCGCAGCCACCGCCGTTGAAACCGTATACCGAGCTGAATGGGGCCGCATAGTGGCGACCCTGATCCGGCTGATTGGCGATTTTGAACTTGCCGAGGAATGCGCGCAAGAAGCTTTCGCGGCGGCGGTGGAGCAATGGAGAGCAACCGGGGTTCCGGCGCTGCCGCGAGCGTGGATTATCCAGACGGCGCGGAACAAGGCGATTGACCGAATCCGGCGACAGGGGAAGTACGCGGAAAAGCTGGCGCTGTACGGCAACTCGGAACTGGGGACGGAGAGCCAGGAGCCGAATTACGACAGTGGCGAAATACCGGACGACCGGTTGAGGTTGATGTTTACGTGTTGCCACCCGGCATTGGCGCCGGAGGCACAGGTGGCGCTGACGCTGCGGACGCTGTGTGGGCTGGAGACGGAAGAGATTGCGAGAGCGTTTCTGACTTCGACGACGACAATGGCGCAGAGGCTGGTGCGAGCGAAGCGAAAGATTCGCGATGCGAAAATTCCCTACATAGTGCCAGAAACGCAGGCGATGGCCGAGCGATTAGACGCAGTGTTGACGGTGATCTACCTGGTGTTCAACGAAGGATATGCGGCGACGCGGGGAGATTCGCTGCTGCGGTTGGATTTGTGCTCGGAGGCGATCCGGCTGGGGCGATTGGTGGCGAATTTGATGGCGCCGCAGACTCCGCGAGAGGCGACGGCGCTGGTGGCGCTGATGCTGTTGCATGACGCGCGGCGCGAGGCGCGGCTGGATGAGGCGGGAGAGATTGTGGTTCTGGAGGAGCAGGATCGGACGAAGTGGAAGCAGTCGCAGATTCGAGAGGGGCTGCCGCTGGCGGAGGAGGCAATGCGCGGGGGGCCGGGGCCGCTGGCTCTTCAGGCGGGGATTGCGGCGGTGCATTGCCGTGCGGCACGGGCGGAGGAGACAGATTGGCGGGAGATTGTGCGGCTGTACGATGCGCTGATGCTGGTGCAGCCTTCGCCGGTGGTTTCGCTGAATCGGGCGGTGGCCGTGGCGATGGCGGAAGGGCCGCAGCGGGGGTTGGAGCTGATGAAGGAGTTGGGGGCGGCGAGCGATCTGGAAAATTATCATTTGTTGCATGCGGCGCGGGCGGATATGCACCGGCGGATGGGGAGTCTGGCGGAGGCGGCGGAGGAGTATGGACGGGCGTTGGCGTTGGTAACGAATGAAAGTGAGCGGAGATATTTGGAGAAGAGGTTGAAGGAAGTGACGGGCGGCGGGACGTAAGAAAAGGCAAGAGGGCCGGGCGAGCCCGGCCCCTACACCGGAGGAGCGGCCCGCCTCGGAAGGCGGGCCCTACGGGACGCAGCACATTCCAATCATAAGAACAGGCGGGTTAGGAAGCCGGCGGCGGTGCCGAGGGCGGCTACTGTGGCGTAGGTTGCGGCGGCTACGCGCCAGGAGAGGGATTTGCCGAGGACAGAGAGCGAATAGACGCTGATGATGCCGAGGGTGCAGAGGATGGTGACGACGTAGGGGAGTGGGACTCCCTTGGTCATGGCGATGTAGGCGATGGCTACGTCGAAAGCCATGGGGACGGGCAGGAATGCGGCGACGAGAGCGACGACGAGAATGCCGCCGAGCGTAACCGGAGCGATGAGGGCTTGCGGCGGGAGAAGTTCGACGACGAGGGCGCCGAGGACGGCGGCGAGAATCATCAGCGGCAGCGCGACGCGAGCCACATACCAGAAACTTTTGAGGAAAGAGCGCGCGACTCCGGTTGCGGCTTGTGGCCAAGTCTCCACGGAGCAGATTTCGATGGGGCACGCGACGGCAGGGGGTTCGGATTTTTGGCGCGCGGCGACAGCGGGGACAAAGACGAGGATTAAGAAAAGCACGGTTGCAAGTTTGATGAGGGCGACGGAAATCGGAAAGAGCGTGAAGGTCATCGCAAGGACCACGACGTTGAGCGCAGGCGAGGAAAACATGGTGGCGAGGACGGATTCGGCGCTCACGCCGGAGGCGAAGAGTCCGCGCGCGATGGGGGCGACGCAGTTGGAGCAGACAGCGAGCGGAACACCGGCCGCGGCGCCGAACAGCGTGTTGAGATAGCGGGAACGGAATCTGCGACGAGGAAGCATGGCGAGAAAGGTGAGCGCAGCGGGACCGAAGAGGAAGGAAAAGGTCATGCCGATGCGGTTGGCGTCGAGCCAATTGACGGTGGTGCGCCAGACGCGAGTGGCGAGGGGCATCGAACGATCAACCAGATAGACGGTGCCGAAGGTTAGCGCGCCGCTGGCCTTGAGTTGGGTTCCGGCGTGGTAACGCTTGAGGAGGGCGGGATAGCGGGAGTCCATCCAGAAGATGCCGGCGATGGCGAGCATGAGAATCATGGCAAGGATGCGGCTGCGCCAGTTGCCGGCTGTGGCGAGGGATGGATTGAAGTTTAGGGCAGAAGATTGGACAGACATTTCGGTTCTCCGTGGAACGACGCCTGGAATGGAGCAGCAGCGTGAGTTTGGGGAATGTAGCGGGATTGGGGCGAAGGGGGAATAGTGTGAAAGGATTAGGCGGGTTGGGGCGGGGGGCGTGGAAGCAGACAACAGCGATCGGATAACAGAAAGCAAAGAGGAGCGGTGGGAGGGTTGGCGCGCGGTTTGATGGGGATATTTGCGGTCTTGCCACGGTCCCTCCGCTTCGGCCAGCAGAAAGCGCTGGCCTCCGGTCGGGATGACAGATAAAGAAAAAACAAACCCAAGAGGGCCGGGCAAGCCCTGCCCCTACAAACGAAAAAGAGTGGGAACACAGGCTGAAACCTGTGCTACAGGTTCAGGGCTTGGGGTTGGTGTTCCACATTTCTTGTTGGATTTTCCAGTCGCCTTTTGCGTCTTTGTGGAGGACGAAGAGGATTTTGCCGTAGCCTTCCATGGCGGGTTGATTGCCGGGAGGCTGGAGTCCCTGCGTTTCCAGACCCCATTCAGAGGCCCAGTCGCCGGAAACCTGGATGTCGCGGAAATCGATTTTTTCGCGGACGATTTTGTAGCCTGGCATCTGAGCGCTGATGTCAGTGATGAATTTGCCGATCGTGGGGCGGCCGACCATCGGGGACATGCTGGGAAGGAGGCTGACACCATCCTCGGCCCACATGGCGATGATGGCGGGATTGTCCATGCGCAGGTGGGCATTAATGAATTTTTCGTTGAAGGCGAGGATTTCGGATTTGGGATCGGCGGGAGGCGCGGGAGTTTGCGGCGACGAGAGCGGCAAGAGGAAGAGAAATGCGAGGGCCAGGATGGTCGAACGGCACGCGGGATGCATGAGCGTACCTCCTGAGCGACCTTCATATCGGAATTGCGGGAGAAATGGAAGAGGGAGGCCCGGGCGGGCGGTGGCGGATTGAGCATGTTCCAGCAAGGTTGAAGGATGAGCAGTTGAAGGAGGAGCAGTGTGGTATCGGGAGGCATGAACAGCGGAAGAGAAGAGTGTGTCGCCCCTCCGGGGCTCGAGTTTCTTGCGTCTAGCCGACCCAGTGTTCACCCTTCGGCTTCGCTCAGGGCAGGCGCACTGGGCTAAATTCTGCCGCGCCTCCGGCGCTGGGCCAGAAAACATTGGATGCACAAATTGCGGAATTAGAAATGAAAACTGTTTACATCGGGATGGGATCTTTGGCGTGGCGGGCGACATACCAGCAGGGATTGCGTTGGGCGTGGGGAAAGATGGTGCGGGAGCATGGAATATCTTCTTCGGGAGTCACCGCGTCGAGCTGGTATTCCGTTTTGTTGGCCTTGTCGGGAATAGCGAGGAGGCGGACGCGATGGACTGAAGAGTTGGCGGCGCCCAAGCGAGGCGCGGCAATACGCATGTGGTACCAGGTGAGGTCAAACGCATAACTGATGAAAAACAGAACAGTAAGAGCGGCGGTGATGCGGACAATCAGGCGCGCGCCGGGTGAGGAGCGATCGGTCGGGTGAGACATGGAATCGGGCTACGGAGATATTTTGCATCGAGAAGAGTGTCGGAGGAAGCCCGAATTGAGGAGATTTACCCAGTAAGATGAGTTGCCAGACGCAGGGATCTGTAATCTCCACTGAAGCTAAACCATCCCGATAGTTGGCGAAGCATGTAAATAGAGGAGTTAGTGAGCAACTGCAATCGCTGACAAAGTGGTGCGGCACCTGCACTTACATTAAAGGGACCAGTCGGCGTGGGGGAGTTGACCCAAGCTCCTGCCAGATCCTTTCGTGTGCGGATCGGATCCCCCCGCCACGCTGCCGCCGTGCCTGCGCGGCAAACAGCGAAAAAAGCAATGACCGATGCTGCCCCAGGCATGGGGACAAATAGGGCTTGCCCGGAAATGGCGAAGCCGAAGTGGAGGTATGCGATGAAACTCCTGATTGCGGTGGATGGTTCGACAGGATCGGATGCGGTGGTACGGGAAGTGGCATCGCGGCCGTGGCCGGAGGGTTCCGAATGCCGCGTGCTGACAGCGATTGATCCATTTTTCTTTACGAAAGCGCCGCTGGCGCTGGCTGCTGCGAAGCAAGACACACAGAAGATGCTGGACGATTATGCGGAGAATTTGAAGGCAACCGGCATGCGGGTGAGCACGGAAATTCTGCTGGAAAATCCGCGGCGCGGAATCCCTAAAGCGGCAAGCGAATGGAAAGCGGACCTGATTGTTATGGGTTCGCACGGAAGCGGAGCATTCGTGCGCCTACTGATGGGAAGCACGGCGCAAGCCGTGTTGCGGCACGCGGGATGTCCGGTGGAAATTGTCCGCGAAGGGCGAAGGAAGAGCGGTGGGCTGAAGGTGCTGATTCCGACGGACGGATCGGAATGCGCGGAAGAGGCATTGCGGAACGTGGCGGCACAGCCGTGGCCGGATGGAACCGAGGTCCGCGTGATCTGCGTGCCGGAAGTACCTGTACTCGATGGAGCGTATCCCTATTATCCACCGGAAGTGGTGCTGGAAATCGCGGCTGCAAATGATGCCCATGCGAGGGAGGCGGTCCAGAAAGGTGGATGCATTTTGAAGAAGGCCGGTTTGTGTGTGATGCAAGAGGTGTTGGAGCCGCGGGAATCTCCTGTGCGGGCGGTGCTGGGAATGGCGGACCTGTGGAATGCCGACTTGATTGTAATGGGTTCACACGGGCGGAGAGGATTTGACCGCTACGTGATGGGAAGCGTCAGCGAATCGGTGGCGCTGCATGCCCAGTGTTCGGTGGAAGTGGTGCGTGGGGCGGCGAAGAAGTAGAAGTCTTAGGAACAGCAACTGAAGGATGTACGAAGGAGGGCGCGATGAAAGTGAAAGAAGCGATGATGGGGACACCGTACCACGTTCCGCTGGAAGCAAATTTGGGAATGGCAACGGAGCTGATGTGGAAGGGCAATTGCGGATTCCTGCCGGTGGTGGACGCCGAGAAGAAAGTATGCGGCGTGATTACCGACCGGGATATCTGCGTGGCCCTGGGAACGCGGAATCAAACCGCGGGACAGGTGCGCGTGGAAGAAGTCGTTCAACGCAAGGTGTATGCATGCAATCCGGAAGATGACATTCACGTGGCGTTGCAGACGATGAGAGAGGGCCATGTGCGGCGTTTGCCCGTGGTGGACTTCAGCGGGAACCTGACCGGGGTCGTCTCGATGGACGACCTACTGTTGCGGGCAGAGCCGGACCGCGCCGGAAGAGAGCCGGAGCTTTCCGCAGATGAGGTGGTTCGCGGCTACCGAACCATCATGAAGAAGGATTTGCCGGTGAGCGTGAAGAAAGCGGTTGCGTAAGAGAAACACAACCGCTCAAAGCCCAGGCTGCGAGACCAAATCGAACGCCTCCAAATTTGGTATGAAACTTCCGAAAGCCAGGAGTAGGGCGTCCGACCAATGGCCGGCTGCTTTTGCTTGGTTAGAGAGCGGCTGCTTTGGGATCAGTGGCGGACGACGGCAGGGGATACGGATAGTCCACGATCTGATTGATGGAATAGACGGATTCGCGTTCGCAGGAACGGCAGCGAACATTGAAGACGCGGGAAATCAGATGGTAGTGCATATCTCCGGAATCGGTGAGGCCCTGGAATTCGCGTTCTTTTTTGGTGATGAGGCCTGGAACGCGAATAGGTTTACCGCAGTGGCGACAGACGACGGCGCGGAACTTTTCGGACATTGCCGGAGAGGCCATGGAGATTACTCCTTCGATTTTGGACCGGTGCCTAGGGAAGGGCGAGAATACCGGAAGGAAGCGCTGTTGTCCAATCGAGGTTAGGTGGAAAAGCAGTGGAAAACAGTTGGGGGAGACATTTGCGCTGAGGTTCCATTAACTTCTTTTAATTCAGAAACTTGCATAGTTCTAATATGAACAAAAACGGGTCAGCCTCGGAGGGAGAGAGGGGTTGGCCCGAGTTGGGAGCTAAGGGTCGCGATCTGTAGGGTGAAGAGACCGATGCAGAGGTCGGAGAGTATGTTCGCCGCGCCGTCGTAAAGATAGGAAGAATCGCCGACGGCGACGAGCTTGACGGTCTCGCCATTGGTGAGGTTGTCGTCGGTGATGGTGCTGGCGGTGGAGTGGATGGTCAAAGGTCCGGATTGGAATGTAATGAGAAGGAAAAAGCGCCAGCCTCCGAAAGCGGCCGCTACAAATGCTGGCGGAATGATTCGAATCAGAATTGGTGGAGCCGATGGGGTTCGAACCCACGACCTTCCCGGTTTCACCGGGACGCGCTCAGCAGCTTTTCGATCATGTGGCGATCTTTCCAGGATTTGAGCTGGCGTTCGCGCCGCACTGCTTCGCTGCGGGTTCTGTATTGTTCGGTGTACGCGAGTCGCCACGGTCCGCGGTTCTTCAGGAATTTTGAGTAGTTAGCGTTGTGGTAGGCGAGGCGCTCGGACACGTCTTGGGTTTGACCGATGTAGTAGCGACCGGTGGATTCACTTTGAAGAATGTATAGGTAAAACACCGGTATGAAATTGGTGGAGCCGATGGGGTTCGAACCCACGACCTCCTCGATGCCATCGAGGCGCGCTCCCAGCTGCGCCACGGCCCCACCGTTACAAGCTCTTACTTGGCCTTACAACCTTCCCGGTTTCACCGGGACGCGCTCCCAGCTGCGCCACGGCCCCAC